>Ga0209596_1002432_pt1 | contig 15366 bp, 12 predicted proteins | sample M_130807_MF_Meta_FD_187314 | JGI IMG/M metagenome (GOLD analysis project Ga0209596, IMG submission 187314) | Freshwater microbial communities from Lake Montjoie, Canada to study carbon cycling - M_130807_MF_MetaG (SPAdes) (version 2) | ecosystem: Environmental > Aquatic > Freshwater > Lake... | reverse complement strand
TACAAACCCCTAGCTAATCACCACCGGGCTGTACGACGCCTCGCCAGCACGCGCTCCAAGTAACAGGCGCGCCACTTCTTGGTTCCGATAGGTGAAGATCCGCGTGAGCTGTCGACGCACAATCGGATGGGCCAAGTTGCCGAGAAAGCCTAAGGGGAGCGCGTAACGTACTTCGTCGTCCATACGCACTCCGCCCGGCACCGCATGAAAGGTGTGCCGATGCACCCACTCCGCGTACGGGCCCGACAGCTGCTGATCGGTGAACTCTCTATTGGGTTCCCAGCTCTGAATGAGCGTGCGCCACGTCATGGGAATCCCGTGCAATCCGATCCGGTACTCGATCAGCGCGCCCTGTCGCATCACAACTGGCTGCGGGGTGCGGATGTGAAACGACAGCTCCGGCGGCGTGATGCGCCCGAGGTTCGCCGCGTCCGCGAAGAAGGGGAAAACCTCGTCGCGTTCGAGGGGCAGGGTGAGCGACGTCGTCAGCAGATGAACAGTCATCAGAGGCGCGGAAGTGGGAGAAGCGAAACACGCGACCGGAGCGAAGCCCCGGTCGCGTGTTTCGTCATACGAGTACGTACTACTTGCCCTTCGGGGGCATGATCACCGCGTCGATCACGTGGATCACGCCGTTCGAGGCCACGATGTCGGTCTTCACCACGTTCGCGCCATCAACCATCACCTTGCCGCCAGCAACCATGATCTTGGCCGATGCGCCGTTCACGGTCTTTGCTTCCTTGAGCTTGACGACGTCGGCGGCCATGACCTTGCCAGCCACCACGTGATACGTCAACACGGCGGCGAGGGCCTTCGTGTCCTTGAGCAGCGCGTCGAGCTGCGCCTTGGGAATCTTCGCGAACGCCTCATCGGTCGGCGCGAAGACCGTAAACGGGCCCTTCCCCTTCAGCGTCTCAATCAGGCCGGCGGCCTGAAGTGCCGTCGCCAACGTCTTGAACGAGCCCGCCGCGACGGCGGTCTCGACGATGTCCTTTGCAGGAGCGGCAGCCGGCATCTGTGCTGCAAGCGGTGCGGTTACGAGAAACGAAGCAACGAGCAGAGATTTCAGTGACATCGTGCGACTCCTATTGGACAAATCGTTTACCATCACTACCCAGCGTAAGCCTCAACAATGACCTTATGTCGATGTTTTGTCAAGGCTTTGTCCAAAGAATAGCTTGACATAACATAGATACAGCGTATACGTTACGTTCATATATGGTAAATACCTCGGCCAGTCTCCACTTTCCAGTTCGCTTGGTAGTCCAGCGCACTGGACTCTCGGCCGACGTGCTCCGCGCGTGGGAACGCCGATACGGAGCCGTGCTCCCGCATCGGACCGCCGGCGGGCAACGCGTCTACAGCACAAGCGACATCGAGCGGCTGACGCTCCTCGCCCGCCTGGTCGATGGCGGGCACGCGATCGGGCAGATTGCGCGAGCGACGGATGACGAGTTGCAAAGCATCGTCGAACGCGACTCGCGGATCAGCGCGCCGCTGCCCAGCGCACCATCCGTGGCCACTGCCTCCGGCGATTCCCTTATCGCCGCTGCGCTCGACGCCACTGACCGGATGGATGCGGACGGACTTGAGCGCCTGCTGCGCGGCGCGGCACTTCGCATGGGCTGCGATGATATGATCGAGCAAGTGCTCGCTCCCCTACTCTTCACCATCGGGTCGCTCTGGCACCAAGGCGTCTTGCGTCCGGCCCAAGAACATGTGGCCACGGCAGTCATTCGCGGAACCCTCAGCTGGCTCATGGAGCTCACGACACCACCTGCCAACGCCCCGTGCATCGTGGTCGGGACGCCCGCCGGGCAAATGCACGAGTTGGGCGCGATGATTGCAGCGGCCGTCATCGCCTCGCAGGGCGCCCGCGTGCTCTACCTAGGCGCCGACCTCCCCGCGGCAGAAATCGCGGATGCGGCCACTCGCTCGCGCGCCGTGGCCGTTGCGCTGAGCGTGATGTACCCGACCGATGACGCGCGACTCCCGCTCGAAATCGCCGAGCTTCGCGCTGCCCTGCCACCGCACGTGCAGATAATTGCTGGGGGCGCCGCCGCGTCGACCTATGCCGATGCGTGGCGCCCCGCCAACGCGGTAGTCGCTGCGTCGTTAAACGAGCTCCGCGACTACATCCGCGGCTTGCCGTCCATCTCCTGAATCGTCTTCGTACTCGGCGGCCGCTCTTTCTGTAGTCGCGTGGCGACCTGCTCTGCCTTCGTGAGCGCACGAAGCACATTCTCGCCCGCGAGCTTCGTGAGCTCCGCATCGCTCCAACCGCGACGAATCAACTCGGCAAAGAGCATCGGGTAGTCCGCCTGTGACTGCAGACCATCTGGGAGATCGTCATCGACACCGTCAAAGTCGGAGCCGATGCCGACATTGTCGGCGCTCGCCGTCTTCTTGATGTAGTCCAGGTGATTCGCCACATCGGCGAGAGTCGCGTGCGGCGCGGGGTGCGCACCATCCCACACCGTGAGTTGCTTGGCAATCGCGACGGTGTCCTTCCCGAGTCGCTTCGCAAGGTCGGCACTCACCTGTGTCCTCTCGAGCGAATGCGCGCGCACCTTCGGGGAGTCAAAGCCGGGCACGAACGTCACCATCACCACGCCGCCATTCTTCGGGAGTCGCTTGAGGATTGAGTCCGGCACGTTGCGCGGATGATCCACGAGCGCCTTGGCCGATGAGTGCGAGAAGATCACTGGCGAGGCCGCCACATCGAGCGCATTGCTCATCACGCCGGGCGACACGTGTGACAAATCCACCAGCATGCCAAGGCGATTCATCTCGCGGACGACCTCCTTTCCGAAGTTCGTCAGTCCACCGTGCGTGGGCTTGTCGAGTGCGGCGTCGGCCCAGTCGAGCGTGACGTTATGGGTGAGCGTCATATAGCGGACCCCCATGGCGTAGTAGGTGCGCAGGGCGCCGAGCGAGTTTTCGATAGCGTGCCCACCTTCCATGCCAAGCATCGAACCCACCTTGCCGGCTTTGAAGGCCGCGCGCATGTCGGCCGCGGTCGAGGCGGCCACAAGTCGCTCGGGATATTTCTGGATAATGCGGCGTGCGATGTCGATCTGCTCAAGCTGGATGCGCGCGTAGCCCGAGTCCTTCACCTCTCCCGGGATATAGACGCTCCAGAACTGCCCACCGAGTTGTCCGGCCTTCATTCGCGCTAAGTCGGTCTGGTGCGGCGTGGTCTTGCGAAGGTCGTAGGCGTCCACGTCGCGCGGCGCAGTCTTACTCTCTCGGATGGCCCAGGGGAGATCGTTGTGCCCGTCTACGAGCGGCGTGGCAGCGAGCAGTGCCTTGGCGTGCGTGAGCGCATCGGCCGATGGCTTGGCGGCGGGGGCCTGCGCCTGGAGCGAGCCCGCGCAGGCGACGAACAGTGCGTATCGTGATAGTGTCATCTGTACATTATAGCGTTTTCTGGCCCGACGTGCGCGTCGGGGGCGAGAAGTTCGGCTGGCATAAAAGCGACGCGGGGCCGAGCAATGATCGCTCGGCCCCGCGTCGTACAGTGGTGCTTGATCGTTACGGCTTCTTCGTAGCCGGTACCGGTGCCTTGGTGGCCGCCGGTGCCTTGGTGGCCGCCGGTGCCTTGGTGGCCGGAGCAGCCGGAGCCTTAGCAGCAGGTGCGGCTGGCTTTGCGGCCGGCTTTGCGGCTGGCTTTGCTACTGGCTTCTTCGCGGCCGGCTTGGCAACGGGCTTCGCAGCCGGTGCTGGTGCCGGTGCTGGGGCCACAAGATTGTCGCCACCCGCCGTGATTTCGAACTCAATGCGGCGGTTCTTCGTCCAGGCAGCGGCGTTGTGGGCCGTGTCGATCGGGCGAGTCTTGCCGTAGCTCATCGTCTCGACGCGTGCCGCGGCGATTCCCTTGGCCACGAGATACTGCTTGACGGTGTTAGCGCGAGCCAGGCCGAGCTTCATGTTGGTGGCAGCAGCGCCGCGCTCGTCGGTGTTACCGGCGATGCGGATCTTGACCGCTGCGTTGGCCTTCAGGATATCAACCTTCGCGTTGAGCATCGCCTTCTGCGCGACGCTGAGCACTGCAGTCGCCGCGACAGGCGCGGTCAGTGCATTGCGAATGACGGCCATCGCTGCTTCAGCCTTGGCACGACGCTCAGTCTCGAGCGCGGCCGCTGCGGCGGCCTCGGCAGCAGCGCGGCGCACGGTGGCGACGCTGTCTGCGGTCTTCAGATCAGCGGCGGCCTTGGCCTTGGCGGCTTCGGCACGACGCGCGTCGGCTTCACGAGTTGCTACGAGCTGACGACGCTCATCTTCCGCCTTTGCAGCGGCCTGCGCAGCGATCTGAGTCTCGAGCTGCGCGGCAGTCTGCGCGGCAGTCTGATCAGCACTCATCCCGACCGGTGCCACCGCTGCGGCAGGACCAGCCACCGGCGCCTTAGCGGCCGGATTCAAGCGGAACGCAAAACCGACGCCGAGCGTGAAGCGCATGCCGGTCTTCTTGGCACCGCTGTTCACGACAAGACCGTTGTTCGATGTACCGGTGATGTCCGCAATCGCAGGCGAGAGGACGAGCGGAAGATCCTTGAACGGCACGAAGGAAACGCCGAGGTTCAGATCCTGCCCAGACCAATCGGCGATGACCGACGTGCGGTCCGATGTGCGTAGCGCGAGCGAGGAGAAGACGCCGAAGCCGTCCTTCCCCGTGTTGAGATCGCTGGCGCCCTGGAACGCCCCAGTGCCGGCACCCGCCGACCACGTGAGCGACTGGAAGGCACTGAGGAAAGTGCCGTCCAGCTGCCAGGCGTGCGTGACCACACCGTACAGCGCGTTTTTGTCGTCTTTGTTGGAGTTCAGCTGCACCCCTTGCACACCGAGGGCGAAACCCCAGTTGTTCGCGAGCAACTTGTGCGCCTTGAATCCAAAGCCCACGCGATTGCCAACGCCACTGCGAATCGTGGACAGGGCGTTCACGGCGACTTCGAGTCCAACCGTGCTGCTCGAGTTGCCAAGGCCGAATCCGAAGGATGCGCTACCGTCGGTTGCGCCGGTGGTGCTGTAGCGCACTGGCGACTGCACACCGAAGCCGACGAAGGCGTCGTTCCAGTTTGCGCCGTACGCGATTGGCGAGCCAGAGCTCGTGCCCGGCGCGCCACGCGGGAAGCGGCCTTGCTCAGTTCCGAGCCCAATCTCAGGCACCGGCAACATGAACTTCGCTCGGAGCGCATCAGCACCCTGCGCCTGTAACGGCGACGAGAGCGTAACGACCGCGAGCAGGAGCGCCGAAGAGAGAGACCGAATCTTCATAGGAGGGTTCCGGGGGAGCGTTGGGTGGAACAACGGAGGGATCGCATTCTTCTGATAAAACATAGCTGATCGGGTCCCGGCGCGATAGCCGCAACCCTCTACGCATATAAACCTATATGGGCTGGGCCGTTTCGCCTACCCCCCCCCCCCCCCCCCCCCCCCCCCCCCGGCTACACGTGGCTGGATTGTGACCAAAAAGACGTCCCGACCCGGAAACCGGGGCGGGACGTCTCTGGCAGTCAGGTTCGGTGCGCGCGCCTAGTAGCGGTACGCGTCCGGCTTGTACGGTCCCTCGACGGGTACGCCGATATAATCCGCCTGATCCCGGGAGAGCTCTGTGAGCTTCACGCCGATCTTCTCGAGGTGCAGACGGGCAACCTTCTCGTCGAGCTTCTTCGGGAGCGTATACACCGCACGCTCGCTGTACACAGTGCCCGACACGGTCGGCAGGCCCTGTGCGGCGAGGTGGAGGTCGATTTGCGCCACCACCTGATTCGTGAACGAGCAGCTCATGACGAAGCTCGGGTGGCCTGTGGCACAGCCCAAGTTGAGCAGACGGCCCTCGGCGAGGATCATCACGCTGTGGCCGTCGGGGAATACAAATTCGTCATACTGCGGCTTGATGTTGATGCGCTCGACGCCCGGGTACGACTTGAGCCCGGCCATATCGATCTCGTTGTCGAAGTGGCCGATGTTCCCAACGATGGCCTTGTCCTTCATCTTCGCCATATGCGCAACGGTGATGATGTCCTTGTTGCCCGTGGCCGTGATGAAGATGTCGGCGGTGGAGACGACGCTCTCGAGCGTGGTGACCTGATAGCCTTCCATCGCGGCCTGCAGCGCGCAGATCGGATCGATTTCGCAAATCACGACGCGTGCGCCCTGCCCCTTGAAGGCCTGCGCACTGCCCTTGCCCACATCGCCGTAGCCAAGCACCACGGCAACCTTGCCGGCGAGCATCACGTCGCTGGCGCGGAGGATACCGTCGGTGAGCGAGTGACGGCAGCCGTACAGGTTGTCGAACTTGCTCTTGGTGACGGAGTCGTTGACGTTGATCGCCGGGAAGAGCAGCGAGCCCGCGTTCATCATCTCGTACAGGCGATGCACGCCAGTGGTGGTCTCTTCCGAGACACCCTTGATGGCGGCGGCCACATCGGTCCAACGGCTCGGGGTTTCCTTGAGCGTCTTACGGAGCAGGTCGAGGATGATGCCGTATTCCTCGCTGTCGGTCACTGGGTTGTGCTGTGGGACGGCCTTGGCGGCCTCGAACTCGACGCCCTTGTGGATGAGGAGCGTGGCGTCGCCGCCGTCGTCGAGAATGAGGTTCGGGCCGGTGCCGTCGGGCCAGAGGAGCGCTTCGTCGGTGCACCACCAGTACTCATCGAGCGTCTCTCCCTTCCAGGCGAAGACCGGTGTGCCGCGCGGCGCGTCAACCGTGCCGTCCTTGCCGACGACAACAGCGGCCGCGGCATGATCCTGCGTGGAGAAGATGTTGCAGCTCACCCAGCGCACGTCGGCGCCGAGTTCGGTGAGCGTCTCGATCAGCACGGCGGTCTGCACCGTCATGTGGAGCGAGCCCATGATTTTCGCGCCGGCAAGCGGCTTCTGTCCTTTGTACTCGGTGCGAAGCGCCATCAAGCCCGGCATTTCGTACTCCGCCAAGCGGAGTTCTTTGCGGCCGAACTCGGCGAGCGTGATGTCCTTGACCTTGAACGGGGGGCGTCCAGCCGCCTTGGCGGCGTCGAATGCGTGAAGTGCGGGAGCTGCGGTAGCTGCGGTAGCCATTGGAGTCTGAGGCGGAGGGTGATGTGAAACGAAATGGTGAGCGTGCGGTGCTACGTGGTGAACTTGTGGTGCTCGCGGATGGTGCCCCGCGTCAGGCTTTAGTACAGGAGGCGACGAAGAGTGTCGGCCCCTTTGCGGTTGGTGCGGCGGGTAACGCATGGGCGCGGAAATCGACGAACCCGGCATCGGTCGCCCAGCGTTCAAGCTGCTGGTGCGAGAACCCTTGCCAGAGATGTCCCATTGTCTCGCGGTATTCGGCGCGGTCGTGCGGGAGCATATCGACCAACAGCAGCTTGCCTCCGCGCTTCAACGCACGACTGGTATTCGTGAGTGCGACAGACGGCTCCGCGATGTAGTGCAACACGAGCGAGAGTAGCGCAACGTCGAGCTCAGCTTCGTCGACCGGGAGCGCTTCGAGCGTCCCCTGCCGAAAGTCCACGTTATCGAAAGAGACGAGTCGCGCGCGCGCGGCGCGGAGCATTGCCGAGGATTCATCAACAGCAACCACTCGCGCCACGAATGGCGCCATCGCCTCAGCCAACTGCCCAGCGCCACACCCCAGGTCGCCGACCACCGCGTTGGCGTCGAGGAGACCGAGGAGTGGATAGAGCTCAGTGCGCGAGCCGAAGAGTTCTTCGCGCAGGCGGTCCCACTGCCCTGCACTGGAGGCAAAGAATCGCTGCGATGCAGTATGCCGCGCGGCAATGACACCGCGAACGCGCTCGATATCGCGAGCGGCGGTCGCCATGGAGCTCACCTCGTCACGGATACTGAGCCAAAGCTTACGTGCTGCCGGATCCAGATCGCGCGCGGTCATGCGATAGCGATTGCTCGTGCCATCCTCGCGGCTCACGACCCATCCGCCATCGGCGAGCGCGCGCAAGTGGCGGCTGACCGTGGACTGTGGCAGTTGGAGGGCCGCGCGCAGCTCGCCAACGGTCAGCTCGTGCCGCTCCAGAATCAGGAGCAGCCGCGCGCGGATCGGGTCGGCGAGAGCCGTAAGGCGGTCAAAGACTGGGTTTTGTTTCATCCGTATATCCGGATGAAAGGTCATTACAAAAGCCGACTAAGTCAACCCCCCTCCGGATCGTTTAGTCGGTCGAGCGTTCCAGTGCGACGGTCATCGGACGCAGCGCGTCTCCCACCCAGCAGTGCATGCCGACGCCGGTGAGCCCCGCCGCGCGAAAGGCGCGGCGATATTCCGCAGGAGCGCGATGATGCCAGGCGCGGCGATCGCCTTCAATAGTGTCTGCCGTGGTGTAGGCTTCGAGGTAGGTGACCCCACCGAGTCGCGCGGCGATTGTGCGGAGGCCGGGGGCGAGGTCTTTGGTGGTGATGTATTGCAGGACGTCACAGCAGACAATGAGATCGAAGGCGCCGCGCAGACGCAGTGCACCGAGCTGTCCGAAGGTGCCGAGTTTGATGTTGCGGGCGGTGCCGAATCGGTCGACGACATAGGGACTCGCATCGACGCCCGTGTAGCGAATGCTGGGGCGGAGTTTTTTGAGCGCGAAACGCCAGGGGCCTTCACCGCAGCCAACATCGAGAACGGACCGCACGCGGCGTTGGAGCAGCGACTCCGCGATGCCGACGACCAGCGCGGCTTTGCGGGCGACATCGGCGCTCGTCGCGACCCGATGCTTGGGGTCGCGATACCAGCGGTCGAAGTAGGAGCGATCGTAGTCCTTTGGTGCGGTCACGTCGCACGAATGAAGTGACATCCTGCTTCCTGCGCGCGCGCGACGGCAAAGATGCCCGAGGGCTGGCGAATGACGCCTGGCAAGACCGATGCGGCGACTTGCGCGCGCGCTTCGTCCTGCGAGATGTTCGCTTCTTTCGCGAGCTGACCGGCGAAACGCATCAATGCGAGGTTGCAGCAGAGGACTGTGACGCCGCGCGCGATCAGGGTGTCGATACCGCCGTCGGCAAGGATTGCGGCGAACTTGTCGGTCGACTGGATCTTGGTGAACGGATTGCGCAACGCCGACTCGCCGGAGGTGGGATCTTTCAGCTTGGATTGCTCGCCGATCTTCAAGCGGTTCCAGAGGTCGTCGTTGACGGCGGCGGCGATTGCCTGATGCCGAATGACGACCACGCCTCCCATCTCGCTGTCGGCGGTTTTGTATACGTCGCTGTAGCCGCGAATCCAGGTGAGGGTGTTCGTGAAGGCCAGTCCGTTGGACATCTCCGGCATGTCGAACAGCATGCGATGCTTGGTCTTCTCCACTTTATCGGCCCAGGAGAGATCCCATCCGCCTTGTGGCGTCGGATACTCGGGGAAGGTCCGGCCCTGCGCAAAGAGTTCGCGCGCACTGAACCCATTGGCAGCGACCGCAGCGGCGGCGGCAGCAGTGGTACCAGCGACGGCGGTCAGGAACTGGCGGCGATTAGCGGGCGGCTTGGTCACGGCATCTCTCGGGCTGGAGAACAACACGGGGACAGCAAGGATGTCGAACGACTAGTCAGCAGAATCCGGTTGCCGCCACAGGAGCACGGCGAGCACGATAGCGCCAACGGTCACAAAGGAATCCGCGACGTTGAAAGTATAGAACCGACTGTCGCCGATTCCGACGTCGAGAAAGTCCACGACGCCCCGGATCGAGCGAATGCGATCGATGAGATTACCGATCGCTCCGGCGGCAATCAAGCCCAGCGCGATCGCCTGTGCACGATCGTCTTGGCGGGTCTCGAGGAGCATGCGGAAGAGCACCACGAACATCACGCAGGCGATGACACTAAAGACGATGCGCGAGGAGGCGCCGAACGACAGGTTCATGGCCGCGCCGGGATTATAGACGAGGGTGAAGCGGAGCCAGTCGCCGATAACGCGACGCGGCAGATGCGGGACGAGTGCCGCCTCAACCATCCATTTGCTCGCCACGTCGAGCACAACACCGCCGACGACGAGCGCCCAGAACAGGAGATCGCGCGGCCCTCGCAGAGCGGAGGGAGTCGGCGGAGCCACACCGGCAGGCGGCGTGACCTCGGAGGAGTGCGTGGATTCGGAAGGATTCGTCATAGTCGTGGATGATCGTACTCAGGAAAGATACCGCTAAGTTTCCCCTGTGCGACTCCCTCCCCTCCCGATCGATGCGGTACTCCCCGAACTGCTCTCTGTCCTCGAGGGTGGCACACGGGCGGTTCTGCAGGCCCCGCCCGGCGCTGGAAAGACAACCCGCGTGCCGTTGGCGTTGCTTGGAGCATCATGGCGTGGCGACGGTCGGATTGTCATGCTCGAACCGCGCCGACTCGCCACGCGCGCCTCGGCACGGCACATGGCTCAGCTGCTCGGGGAGGCGGTCGGTGGGACTGTGGGGTACCGCGTGCGCGGGGAATCGGCGGTCTCGCGTCGAACGCGCGTAGAGGTCGTGACCGAAGGGGTGCTGACACGGATGCTCCAGGACGATCCGTCGCTCGAGGGTGTGGCGTCGGTGCTGTTCGACGAATATCACGAGCGGAATCTCGTGGCCGATCTCGGCCTCGCGCTCGCGTTGCACAGTGCGGCGCTGGTGCGCCCTGATTTGCGCATTGTGGTGATGTCAGCCACGCTGGATGGCGCTCGGGTTTCGGCGCTGTTAGGAGGCGCACCGATCGTGACCTCAGCGGGCCGGATGTTCCCCGTAGAAACCATTCACGTTGCGCGGCGCGACGGGCAGCGCGTAGAAGGTGCGGTGGTCGCGGCGATTGAGCGCGCCCTTCGTGAGCAGGACGGGGACGTGCTGGCCTTTCTGCCTGGGGCGGCGGAGATCCGGCGCGCCGGCGCGTTGCTGGCCGCCCGCGATCTCCCAGTGACGGTCGACCTGTTTGCGTTGCAGGGCACGATGCCGCCGGAGCAGCAGGATCGCGCGATTGCCCCCAGTATGCCGGGACGCCGAAAGGTCGTACTCGCGACGTCAGTGGCAGAAACGAGTCTTACGATCGAAGGGGTTCGGGTGGTCATCGACAGCGGCGTGAGTCGTGTACCGCGCTTCTCGCCGCGCACGGGGATGACGCGCCTCGAAACCGTCCGCGTCGCCCGCGACTCCGCCGACCAGCGTCGTGGACGTGCAGGGCGTGTGGCGCCCGGCGTGTGCTACCGTTGCTGGGATAGCGCCGAGGATGGGCAGCTGCTTGCGCATCGCGCACCCGAGATACTCGAGGCGGATCTGGCGCCGCTCGCGCTGGAGTTGGCGTCCGCCGGTATTGGCGATGTGGCAACGTTGCAGTGGCTCGATCTTCCGCCCTCCGGGGCACTGCGGCAAGCCCGAACGGTGCTCGCGGCGCTCGGCGCGTTGGATACGGACGGACGCATTACGGCGCACGGCCAGGCGATGGCGGCGATAGGGCTTCATCCGCGGCTCGCGCATCTGGTGATCGCATCGCGCGCGCGCGGCGCAGCGGACGATGGCTGTGACCTTGCGGCACTGCTCGCGGATCGGGATATGCTGAAGCGTGAGGACGCGATGAGCGATCCGGATCTCCGCACGCGACTGGAGCTGTTGCGCCGTCCGAACGGCGGTGATGATCCGCGCGTGGAGCGGAGTCGCTGGTTCCAGGTGCGCGACGAGGCCCGGCGGCTGCGTGCAGAGCTCGGCGCGAAGGCACGCATCGCCGCACCCACTGCCGCTCGCACCGCCGCTCGCACCGCCGCTCGCACCGCCGCTCGCACCGCCGCTCGCGCGGATGGGGCCACCCGGGAGCCTCCGCACCCTGTGGAGTCAGCGGCGCTGTTGGCCGCGCTCGCGTATCCCGATCGCGTAGCACTCGCGCGCGAGGGTACACGTGGGCGATTCGTGATGCGCAATGGTGGAGCCGCGCGCGTGGACGAGCGGTCACCGCTCGCCGATGCCGAAGCGCTTTCGATTACCGAAACCGACGGCGCGACCGGCGAAGCCCGCGTGTATCTCGCGGCGCCGTTGACACAGCGGGACGTGGAAGAGTTGTTCACGGACGAGATTGTGCGCGAGGAACTCGTCGCGTACGACGCGCAGCAGGACCTCATTCGGGCCGTGCGCCGCCGCACGCTCGGTGCGCTCGTCCTTGAGGAGCGCGCGTTGCACGCTCCGGACCCCGCGCTCATTGGCGCGGCGTGGATTCCGGTGATTCGCGCGGCAGGATTGGCCAGCCTTCCGTGGAGCGACGCCGCGAGCGCGCTGCGGTCCCGCGTGCGCTTCGCGCGGACTCTTGATGCACAGTGGCCAGACTGGTCGGACGCGACGTTGCTCGCGTCGATTGAGCGCTGGCTCGCGCCGTCCTTGGCGGGCGTGATGCGCCGCGCCGCGCTGGACCGCGTCGATCTGGTCGCGGCGCTCCGGACCCAACTGGATTGGAAGCAACTCGTGGAACTGGACCGCCTTGCGCCGACGCATGTCGAAGTTCCGACCGGGTCGCGGATTGCCGTGGACTACAGCGAACCGGAGGCACCCGTGTTGGCTGTCCGGTTGCAGGAGCTGTTCGGCGCGAGCGAAACGCCGCACGTTGGGGGCGGTCGCGTGCCCCTCACCCTGCACCTGCTCTCCCCGGCGCATCGGCCGGTTCAGGTCACGCGTGACCTCGCGGGATTCTGGGCTGGGAGCTATGTCGCCGTGCGCAAAGACCTGCGAGGGCGGTATCCACGCCATTCATGGCCCGAGGATCCCCTTCAGGCGGAACCCACGCGCCGGGCCAAACCGCGGTAGCCATTTTCCCGGGAAGCGGTCACGGGATACCTTGCAATCATATGAGAGCCGTGATTGCGCGCCTCCTGTGCACCGCGGGGAGGGTCGGGTGGTGTGTCGTGCTCGCTGCCTCCCTTGGAGTGCGGCGCGCGGAGGCACAGCGCAACGGCGTCTGCACCCCGCGGCACCCGATGGTGGACGCCGTTGACTTCAGCGGCAACACGGTGCTCACGAGCGCAGCACTCACGGCGATTATCGACGCCGAAAACAGCAGCTGGCGGCGGCGGTGGTTCGGGCTCAGCAGTGGAAATCTCACCTGTTTGGATTCGCTCTCACTGCTCGAAGACGCGCGACGCATTGCGGACTACTACCGCATCCGAGGATACCCCGGCACGACCGCTTCGGCGCAGATTTCGCGGCGCGGCACAACCCGCGCGCAGGTCCGCTTCACCCTGGTCGAAGCGCCCGCATTGCACATCGACTCGGTCACGATAGACTCCGTCCCTCCGGAGGCTGCCGATGTGGCGAAACTCCGACGGAAGTTACTGGGTGCCGTCGCCGACTCCCTGCTGATTACGACCACCGTGGATTCGGTGCAGCGGCTGATCAGAGCGGCTGGCTATCTGAACGCCGGTGCCCCCGACACCACAACACGCGTCGATCTTGCAACGCGCCATGCCCGAGTGACAATGACCTTTCACCCGCGCGGCGTCGTTTACTTTGGCGCCGTGCGGATCTCGATCGATTCGCTGAATCGGAAAGCCGCACTGCGCGACGCTGACGTGCGCGCGCTCCTGCGCTTCAACCCGGGCGACCGATACAACGAGCGCAAAGTCGTCACGAGCCAGCGCGAACTGTTCGACCTCAACTTGTATCGCAGCGTCGGGGTGATTCCCGATTCCGCTGTGCCGGTGCTCGCGAGAACGCCGAGTGCCAACGATTCGCTGCCAATGTTGGTGCGCGTGGTTGAGGGCGAGCGACAGCGCTCGCGCCTTGGCGGCGGCTGGGGCACCAACGACTGTTTCCGCGTGCAGGCCCTGCATGTCGAGCAAAGCCTGCTGGGACATGGGGAGCGGTTGCAGGGCGAGATTCGCTTGTCGAAGCTCGGTGTTGCCCCCCCAACCGGCGGGCTTTCCGCGCTCTGTCCGTTGGTCCGAGACGACCCGTACAGTCAAAAACTCAACTATTACGCAGGCGCGACGCTGAATCTGCGCGGGCTGCTTGGTCGCTCGCTGCAGCCTGAGTTTTCGCTGTTCAGCGAGCGCCGGTCGCAGGTGAATGCCTACGAGCAGTTCACAGAGATCGGTGCGGCGACATCAGTCGCGCGCGAGATCGCACCGCAACTGCGGATGACGGCCCAGTATCGATACACCGTGGCGAGCACCATCTCCGATCTTGCAACCGCCTGCTTCCCGTTCGGCTTCTGCCGAGGAGAAGATCTCCCGACGTTTTTGATTGCGAGCCCGACACATAGTTTGGGCTTCGCGGTCGTGAAGAATCCGTTGGTGCCCACCACGAACCCGATCAGCGGATCGCGGTGGCAGGCGGAGGTGAAGCTCGCGCACGCGGACGTGGCGCGGCGGACACCGCTGACCTTCGCGCGTATGATGGTAGAGGGCGCCGTGTATCAGTCGCTTGGTGCGCGTTGGGTTCTCGCGGTTCGTGGGCAAGCGGGCTATGTGTTTGCCCCGTCAAATAGCCTGAGCCTCTTGCCGCCCCCTGAGCGTTTCTACTCTGGGGGACAGAGCAGCGTCCGGGGATTCGACGAGAATACATTAGGGCCCGGATCGTACATCGTCACCGCCTTCGATACGCTCGCCGGAACGCCAAGCCTTGGGCTCGCGCGTTCGGCGTCCGGCTTTAGCCGGATCGCTCCGAGCGGCGGCAACGCTATGTGGTTGGCGAACGTGGAACTGCGCTCACGCGTTGGACTCGGGACCGACCTCCTGACGTTCGTGCTCTTTGTGGATGCGGGACGCGTGTGGAACACCACCGATGTCTTCACCGCGCTCGATGCTGATGGGCGTATCACGCCCGGCGTTGGACTTCGGCTTCAGACGCCGATCGGTCCGTTCCGCATTGACTTTGGGTACAACCCCTACGGCTACGAATCTGGGCCTGCATTTTTCCTGCAGTCGCAGGACCGCGCCGCCGGCTTAGCCGGGCGCGCTATCTGCGTGAGCCCGGGTTCCGTCGATGCCCTGCGGGCCGCGACCACGATTGTGAGTTGCCCCGCGACATTCACGCCGGCAAAGGGGAGTAGCATCTTCTCTCACCTCAAGATTCAGTTCAGCATCGGGAACGCGTTTTGACGAACGCTGCGCGAGTCGCTGCGCGAGTCGCTGCGCGTATCTCGGCGTGGGCCGCTGGGGCACTGGTGCTGCTGGTCGTGGTCGTCGTGGTCGTCGTCGGGGCACTCTCGTGGATGCTGTCGCGAGAGAGCGGACTGGAGCGCGTAAGTGCGATGACTGTTGATCGCGTCAACAGCGCGCTCGCGGGGCGCGGGACGATCACCGTCGCTCGAGTCAGCGGAAGCCTATTGAGTGGACATCTCGTCTTTGACTCGGTCGCGCTACGCGAGCGTTCTGGCGCACCGGTGATTCGCATTGAGCGCCTTGAGGTGGACGGCGCGTTCGGTGGAATCGTGGCTCGTCGGATCGCATTGACGCGA
>Ga0209596_1002431_pt1 | contig 15369 bp, 15 predicted proteins | sample M_130807_MF_Meta_FD_187314 | JGI IMG/M metagenome (GOLD analysis project Ga0209596, IMG submission 187314) | Freshwater microbial communities from Lake Montjoie, Canada to study carbon cycling - M_130807_MF_MetaG (SPAdes) (version 2) | ecosystem: Environmental > Aquatic > Freshwater > Lake... | reverse complement strand
CCGGGCAACACAATGCGCGACGGATTCGCCGCTTCGCGCCCTCTTTCGAGCGAATACCGGAGCACATCGTCCGGCTCGAGCGGGTTCCGCTGCTTGGCCGCGTCGATCATGCGCTGCGCCACAGGCACAGCGCGCTCGACCACATCGGCCGCACCAGTCAACGCCAGCGCATCGCCGCGCAACGTCACGCGAATCGGAAAGAGTTTCTGCAACTCCACCAGATTCGCGTCCGCGACGCCGGCGAGCGTCAACAGATCCACCCCTTCCGTCGACAGTCGCTGCGTCACCGCATCGACCGTCGACACCACGGTCCGTTCCGACATTAGCGCTCCACGACGCGGATGTGCAAATCCGCGAGCCCCTCTGGCGGCACCTGCGTCGGCGCTCCCTCAAACAACGAACGAGCCGTCGTCGTCTTCGGAAACGCAATCACATCACGCAATGACGTCGCACCCGCCAGCAACATCGTAATGCGGTCAAAGCCAAAGGCGATACCGCCATGCGGCGGCGCTCCCGCCCGTAGCCCCTCGAGCAAGAACCCAAACCGACGCTCCTGCTCCTCCGCATCACCAATCCCGAGCAACGCGAACATCTGCGACTGCACTGCGGGATCATGCGTACGGATGCTCCCGCCGCCGAGTTCCAATCCGTTCAACACCACGTCGTACGCAGTCGCACGCCAGCGGTGCGGCTCGTCCGGATACGCAGCCATGTCGGCGGCGTTTGGCGATGTGAACGGATGGTGCACCGCACCAAGGGCGCCCGTTACAGAGTCCTGCTCAAACATCGGGAAGTCGGTCACAATCAAGAACTGGCGCTCATCGGGCGACGCCAACCCAAGCCGCGACGCGCACTCCTGACGCACACGATCCAGTGCGGGGTTCGAAATGTGATCCGCAGCCGCCACAAACAGGGCAAGCTCCCCTTCCTCGAGCCCAATCGCCTGCTCGGCCTCCGGCGTGAGGAACTTTGCGATCGGACCGTCGTACTTGCCGTCAGCCTTGCGCACGCGGAGCAATCCGCCAGCACCGGCACCTTTGGCGAGCGTCTCAAGCTCGTCCACCTGCTTCCGGCTCCACACCGCGCCGCCAGGAATACGAATCCCACGAACCCGATCGCCTCGTGCCAGTGCCGACTGTGTGATTCCGAAGTCCAGCGGACGGAACGCCTCGCTGTAGTCCGCAATCTCCATCCCGTAGCGCAGGTCGGGACGATCGCAGCCATAGCGCTCCATCGCGTCGGCATAGGTCATGCGCGGGAACTTCGCCGGCGCGTCCTGGCCTCCCGTGCGCCAGAGGGACCCAATAAGACCCTCGGCCATCGCGAGAATGTCTTCCTGATCGACGAAACTCGCCTCAATATCAATCTGGGTGAACTCGGGCTGACGATCCGCACGCAGATCCTCGTCGCGGAAGCAACGCGCAACCTGAAAATACCGGTCGAAGCCGCATGTCATAAACAACTGCTTGTAGATCTGCGGTGACTGCGGCAACGCGTAGAACTCACCAGCATGCACCCGACTCGGCACGAGATAATCGCGCGCACCCTCTGGCGTCGGCTTGGTGAGAATCGGCGTCTCGAGTTCGAGATACCCGCGCTCGGCGAGGTACCGCCGTGTTTCCTGGAGCAGGTGATGCCGCAACACGAGCGTTGCCTGCAACTCAGGGCGACGCAAATCCAAATACCGGTGCCGGAGCCGCAACTCCTCGGCGGGGAGTTTTTCCCCCTTGCCGCGGGCCACGGGAATCGCCGGCGTTACCGCGGGCCCGAGCACACGGATCGCGGTCGCGCGCACCTCGATCTCCCCCGTGCCCATCTCACTGTTGCGAGTGGCCGCGTCGCGGAGCACCACGGTCCCCTCGACCTGCACCACGCTCTCCACGCCGACGGCAGCCGCCGCGGCAATCGCTTCCGCGCTTGCCCAGTCGGTACCGAACGAGAGCTGCACAATGCCATCGCGATCGCGGAGGTCAACGAAGACGATGCCACCAAGATTCCGCGAGCGATGCACCCAACCACCCAGCAGTACAGACGCGCCGACATGGGTGGCACGGAGCGAGCCAGCAAGATGCGAACGGAGCGAAGTCGCGAAATCGGTCACAACGAGTTCTCCCGGCAGAGCGAGCCCACCGGCATAGGAAGGAATCGCAGCGCGGCGGGAAGGATTTCGCTCAACACGGTCGATTCACAGACGGGTTCACGACGAAACATAACGCGCGCTCATTAGGAGTGGGAGCGTCGCCACTATGCATGCCACTTGAGCCGAAGGGGTGCAAGTTGCTATATTTCAGTCACTTACACCACCACACCGTGTCACATTCTGTCGAAACCACCGCACTCGTGAATCTGCTCGACCTGACGCCAGGTCAGGCGGAGACCGTGTTGCGCGACTTTGCACAATCCGTTGGGGCCGGCGCGTATCGCGGCGCCCAGGCCGCGCGCCACCTTTGGACGTCCCCCGTCGGCACGTTCGAGGAGATGTCGGACCTCCCAAAGGAGTTCCGCGAAAAACTCGCCGAACATTTCACGATGCCGCGTCTCGCACTCGAGACGATGCAGGAATCCAGCGACGGCACACGCAAGTTCCTCTTCCGCATGGCCGACGGCCAGGCGATCGAGACGGTCGCCATCCCAGACGGGGATCGCCTCACCTTCTGCATTTCCTCACAAGCGGGCTGCGCGCTCCAGTGCGCCTTCTGTGCGACCGGCGCGATGGGCTTCCTGCGCAACCTGAGCCCGCACGAAATCGCCGGACAGGTGCGCGAACTCGCGCTCCTCGACCCACCGATCAAGGCCACGAACATCGTCTTCATGGGGATGGGTGAACCCTTGATGAACTGGCCGAGCGTCGACGTGGTGCTCACCATTCTCAATAGCCCGAACGGCATCGGGATTGGGGCGCGGCACATCACCCTTTCCACGGTCGGCTGGCTCCCGGGCATCGAAGCACTTGCCGCTCGCGCCGAGCAGTTCCGGCTGGCCATCTCGATCCACGCGCCGACCGACGGCCTCCGCGCCACGCTCATGCCGGTGAACACCAAGTTCCCGCTCGCCAGTGTCATCGAGGCGGCCGCAAACTTCGACCGTCGCGTAACCTTCGAATACGTGATGCTCGGCGGCGTGAACGATCAGATGGAACATGCCAATGCACTCGCGGCGCTCGCGCAGCAATGCAAGGCGTTCGTGAACCTTATTCCGCTGCATCCGGGCGGAGCCATGGGCTTCACGCCAACCTCACGCGACGGGATTCACTCCTTCGCGCGGCGCCTCAAGGATCGCGGCGTTGAAGTCGCGATTCGCAAGAGCCGCGGTACGGACATTTCCGCCGCGTGTGGCCAGCTACGGGTGGAACGGCTGACGCGGCGGCGTCCACCGGAGGCCGAGTAGGATCGTCAGGTCGACGTAGCGCGAGTCGTCTGGCTCGTGCTTGAGGAGTACTGGTCCGCTCAGTGACTTGACCGCCATCGCGGCCCAGTCGGCGTGTCCCGTCCGGTCGATGACGATGGTCGTGTCGCTCCGCTCCTTCGTGGAACCGAAGTTGACGACGTCGAAACCTGCATCGCGCATCGCGAACATGCCGCGCCGCGCGAGCCCGGAGATGTCGGTCCCGTTCAGGACCTCGACCTTGACCCGAACGCCCTCAGGAACGAGGCGGGTAATGATGTCTTTCGGGTTCAGTTCGGCAGGGGTCGGCTTCTTGACCGTGACGCTGTCGGCGAGCTTGGAGTCAAAGATGACGCGTGGTGTGTCAGCCGGCGCATCTGTACGCGCTGTGCGAGCAGCGATCGATCGTGGCGCTCTGCCGCGGCGGTAGATAGACGCCACGCCAGCGATGACGAGCACGCCGAGCAGAATCCATCGGCCGATCTTGCGAGGACGCCGCCGAGCGCTGCCGTTGGTCATCGGACGGAGTTCCAGAGCGCGACGCTTTCCGGGAACAGTGCCTTCCCTTCCCGCAGGGTCCACTCGAGTCGCATGCGCACCAACTGGCGGAACACTCCGTCGAAATCACGGCGCACGTGCCCCGCGAGAAAGGCGCGATCGGCCTGCATGAACTGCCGGCCTGGCTCGAGGAAATCCGCCATGAAAAGTGCCCTGCCGGTGCGGTCCCAACCGGCGCTCCCCACGGTGTGAAAGCGAATGGCGCTGAGCACGCTGAGGCGAGCCTCCCCCTCGCGCGCGAGCAACGTCGCCGCCGCCGGGCCGTGCAATATTTCCATCGGCGACACGTCGTCACCGCTGAGTTCACGCAACAACGCTTCGGGCGCATCGCGCAGCGCGTCGTGCCAGCGTCCCGCGTCGTGCCACGCCTGCGCTTCGAGCGATTCCAGCGACAGCTCGCTCGCCCAACGATCCAGCAGCGCCGTCACGCGTCCGATGTGTGCGCGCCGCTTATCGCTGACCTGTGCCCACGAGGGCAACAGCGGGCCCCCGTCGGACGCGTCGCTCATCCCTCGTCCAGCGCAGCGCGCAGCGCGCGGGTCAACGCCACGGCTTCGTCGACGCTGCGTTCCGCCGCACGAACAATCGCGCTTCCTACGACGATTCCATCGGCGAGTGGGCCCACCTGGCGCGCATGCGCTGGTGTCGAGATACCGAATCCGACGCAGATAGGGAGCGTGCAGACTTCGCGGAGCGTCGCCAACGTGCCCGGAAGGCTCGTGGAAATCTCCTCCTGCATTCCCGTCACGCCCAGCCGACTGATGAGATACACGAACCCTCGTCCGTGCGTCGCGATGAGCCCCATACGCTCCCGCGGAGTCGTTGGCGCCACAAGCCGCACGAAGTCAAGCGGCCCCGCGCCGAACCACGATTCGCGCTCAGGATCTTCACCGACTGGAAGGTCGGTCACCAGCACGCCATGCGCACCAGCCGCGCGGGCACGGTGCAACGCGTCAGGACCAGCCGCGACAATCGGATTGAGATACGAGAAGAGCACAACCGGCACCGAGAGCTTGGCATCGGTGATCAACTGCAGGGCGCCTTCGAAGGTCATGCCATGCGCGAGCGCTTGCTGAGAGGAGCTCTGGATCACAGGGCCATCGGCCACGGGATCTGAGAACGGCACTCCGACCTCAAGCACATCAGCGCCCGCGGCTTCGAGCCCCTGCAGCAACGCAAGGCTCCGCGCACGGTCAGGGTGACCAGCGGTGGCGTAGCAGACAAGGGCGCGACGGCCCGCCGCACGGAGCGAATCGAATCGTTGAGTAATCACTTAGGAAAACCGAAAGAGGAACGAGATCACAGGGGCACGATTCCCATTTCCGCCACCTGCGCCACGTCCTTGTCACCACGGCCGCTCACACAGAGCAGGATGGGCTCGTCCGGCGCCCAACGGCCCGCGTTGGCCATAATCCAGGAGATCGCGTGTGCCGTCTCGAGCGCAGGAATAATCCCCTCCATGCGACTGAACTGGCCAAAGGCCGCCAGCGCATCGTCGTCGGTCACCGAGACATACGTTCCCCGACCGCTGTCCTTCAGAAAGGCATGCTCAGGACCGACGCCCGGATAATCGAGCCCAGCCGACACCGAATGGGCGGGATAAATCTGGCCGTCGTCATCCTGCAGGAGGTAGCTCAGCGCACCGTGCAGCACGCCGGGCGTTCCCTGCGCGAGCGACGCCGAGTGCTGCCCCGTGGCCAGCCCGTGCCCTGCGGCCTCAACTCCGACGAGCTCCACCTCTCGGTCGGGAACAAAGGCGTGGAAGATCCCCATCGCATTCGAGCCACCGCCGATGCAGGCCACCACACTCTTCGGCAGCCGGCCCGCACGCTCCAGCATCTGCGCGCGCGCTTCACGCCCGATGATGGCCTGGAAATCGCGCACCATCCGCGGATACGGCGCGGGACCAACGACGGAGCCAATGATATAGTGGCTATGCTCACAGTTGGTGACCCAATCGCGAATCGCCTCACTTGTCGCGTCCTTGAGCGTGCGCGTCCCAGAGAGCACGGGCACCACGGTCGCCCCCATCAAGCGCATGCGAAACACATTCAGCTGCTGGCGACGCATGTCTTCTTCGCCCATGTACACGACGCACTCAAGACCGAGTCGCGCACATACAGTGGCCGTCGCAACGCCGTGCTGCCCTGCACCGGTCTCAGCGATGATACGCTTCTTCCCCATGCGCTGCGCTAACAAGCCGTGCGCCATGGCACTGTTAATCTTGTGCGCGCCGGTGTGATTCAGGTCTTCGCGCTTCAAATAGACAGGCGCGCCAACGAGCGCCGAGAAATGCGGCGCGTCGCTCAGTTCACTCGGGCGCCCCACGTAGGTCCGCAGCGAATCCCCAAGCGCCGTGACGAACGCCGGATCGCGCAGGGCGTCCGCATAGGCCAACTCCAGCGCATCGAGCGCGGGGATAAGCGTCTCGGGCACGTATCGCCCACCAAAGGCACCGAACCGTCCACTTTCTACCACGCTCGCCGTCATCGCACTCGCTCCTGTGCCGCCTCGAAAAAGGCGCGCATCTGTGACTGATCCTTGATCCCAGGGGCCGATTCGACCCCCGACGATACATCCACCACCTGCGGGCGCAACACACGCACCGCCTCTGCCACATTACTCGGGCGCAGTCCGCCAGCAACTACGAGACGCGCACCGGAACGCATCGTCTCGAGCGAAGCCGCCACGCCCTGCCAGTCAAACGCGACGCCGGTCCCACCCAACTGTCCTGCGACCTTCGCGTCGAGGACGACTGCGTCCGCCTCTGCGAAAAATGTCGCAAGCCCGTCCGGTAGCACGGCGCCCTCCGTTCGTGCGACCACCCACACCTGGCCGCTAAACATTCGACGCACCGCCTGAAGTTCCTCGGCCGCTGGGTCTCCATGCAACTGAACAACGTCAAGCTCCACCAGATCGCGCACCCGCGGCAGCCGCTCGAGCACGTCCCGTCCGAATACGCCGACTCGGCGCACCGCACGCGGGAGTGCCGACCACAGTTCCGCGGCCTGCTCCGGCGTGCGTTCCCGCGGTCCACCGGCAAAAATCACCCCGGCGTATGACGCGCCCAGCGTGGCCGCATACTGCGCATCGACCACCCGGGTGAGCCCGCAGAACTTCACCTCAACCACGCGCACGCCTCGGCACGCCGATCAGGGCGCGAACCGCAGCCGCACCGTCAGCTGAAGCAGAGAGCATCGACCCGACCAGCACCGCGTCGGCACCACACGCCGCCGCCCGTTCCACACCAGCCCGATCTGCCACACCGCTCTCGAACACCGCCACCCGCTCTTTAGGAATCATCGGCAGCAGGTGCGCGCTTACCGCGTCGTCGATCACGAGCGTCTCGAGATTTCGGTTGTTCACGCCAATGACCGCAAAATCCACCGTGAGTGCCCGGGCGAGTTCCTGCTCGTCACGCACCTCAAGAAGCACTTCGAGACCCATGGCACGAGCCTCGGCGGCGAGCGATTCCATATGCCCCGGCCCAAGAGCGCGCACGATAAGGAGCGCGGCCGACGCGCCGGCGGCACGTGCCTGCAGCAGTTGGAGACGGTCGACGATGAAATCCTTGCGGAGCAATGGCGCTACCGCGGCGGATTCGACCGCCTGCCTGACGGCGCGCAGATCGTCTAAGGAGCCACCGAATCGCATGGGCTCCGTTAACACTGAGAGTGCAGCCGCGCCCGCCCCGACGTATTCCACAGCACGCGCCCCCACGTCCAGAGAAGCGTTGATCTCTCCCTTGCTCGGGCTTTTCTTCTTGAGTTCGGCGATCACCGCCACATCCGACCGCCTCAGCGCCGCCTCAAACCCCGGAACAACCGGTGCTCCAGCGGCGGCCGCCTCGAGTTCGGCCAGCTGACCACGAACCGACGCCACGGCGGCGTACGCGCGCGCGGTCAGTTCCCCCAGTGGACCACCGGGGGGACTCCAAGGAGCGAGTTTCGCTTGCGCTTCGGGCAATGTTCGGCTACCGTTACTTCGGGTGTTGTTCGGTCGTCTCCGGTACAGTCCGGGCCAAGAACGCTCCCGGGTTCGTTCACTCCTCGCAGGGGCCGTGCTTATGTCGCTTACCGTAAAGCAGCGTAATATCCTCGACTTTCTTGACGCCTATACCGCCGAGAACGGCTACGCCCCGAGTTTTCAGGAGATTGCGGCTCACTTCAACTATAACTCGCTGGCCACTGTTCATGAACACCTGAAGAATCTCCAGAAAAAAAACTATATCAAGCGAAACTTCAACGAGAGTCGTGCGATCGAGATCCTGCCGTCGGAGGTCCTCCCGCGGTCAGTCACGCTCCCCCTCAAGGGTCTCGTGGCCGCGGGTATGCCGATTGAGATGACGACACATGGTGAGACCGTCGCGGTCCCTGAGGATTTCATCCGCCGCGGCTCAAATCACTACGTGTTGAAAGTGCGCGGCAATTCCATGATCGAGGACCACATCCAAGACGGCGACTTCGTCGTGGTTCAGGAGCGCCAGGGCGCCGACAACGGCGAAATGGTCATTGCCATGCTCGACGACTCATCAGCTACCGTAAAACGCTACTATCGCGAGCGCGACGGCCGGATTCGCCTGCAACCCTCCAACGACACCATGGCCCCGATCTATCTCCACGAAAACCAGATGCGCGTTCAGGGGATCGTAGTCGGCGTTATGCGGCGCTACTAGTCGGCTACGACACGTCAGCAGGACCAGAACGGCGCCCCAGGCGCCGTTCTTCGTTTGCTAGCCCTGAGGAGCCGCTTTCCGGAGGCGCGCAAGCGCGTCACGCCCGGCGCCACTACGCAGCGCCTCGCGCGCCACACTCAGCGAACTCGAGAAATGGGATGCGAGCCCGGCGACATAGATGGCCCCGGCCGCGTTCAGCAGCACCGCGGCCTCCGCGCCCGCCGGGCCCCGCCCGTCGAGAATAGCTTCGATCAGGCGCGCGTTCTCGACGGGCTCACCACCAGCCAAATCGTGTGGACTCGAAGGTGCAAAGCCTTCCGTGAGCGGATCAATACGCCATTCGGAAATATTGGGGCCACGCACCTCGACAACGCGAGTTTCCCCGAGCGGAGAAATCTCATCCAGCCCGGGCTCCCCATGGACCACCAGTGCGTGCACCGTTCCCAGCTCGGAGAGCGCGGCTGCCACAAGATCCACGCGTGAGGCATCGGCAACACCCATCACCTGTCGGCCAGCCATTGCCGGGTTTGCGAGGGGGCCGACCAGATTCATAACCGAGGGAATCGCAAGTTCCCGACGCACGGGCCCCACATGCCGCATTGCCGGGTGCATGGTCGGTGCAAACATAAAGACGATCCCGGCTTCGTCGAGCACCTCGCCCATCCGCTCTGGCGAGAGGTCAATAGCCACGCCGAGCGCCTCGAGGACGTCCGCACTCCCCGACTTCGACGTGAACGACCGATTGCCATGCTTCGCCACCCGCACCCCCGCCCCAGCCGCAACAAGCGCGGCCGCGGTCGAGATGTTGAACGTCGTCAGTGCGCCCCCGCCGGTGCCGCAGGTGTCCACGAGTCCCTCGGGATTCGTGGCGTGCAGGCGAGTCATTGCGTTGCGGAGCGCCATGGCAGCACCCGCCACCTCAGCCGCCGTCTCCCCTTTGACGCGCAGTCCCATCAAGAGCGCGGCGACGAGCGCAGGGGTCGCCGTGCCGGCCATGACGGTGTCAAATGCCGCCATCGACTCGTGCACGGTGAGCGAACGCCCGTGCGCAATGGCCCGAACGGCGTCGTTGATCGCCACCAAAGGACTGCTGGACAAGGGCTTGCGGAGGTATCAGGGGTAATGAAAACGGGCGCGGCAGGCCGAAACTGGGCGCGCCGCGACTGGATGCGAAGGGTGACCGCTCGCAGGAGCAATGTCAATCGCATACACTCGTACCGTTTTGCTTGAAGTCAAACGCGTCTGCGGCTACGTTTCATCAGATGGCAGCGCGCGTCTTCCAGCTCGTTTTGCACTACGACGGCACCGGGTTTTCCGGCTGGCAAGTCCAGACGGATCGACGCACGGTGCAAGGGGAGCTTGAAGCCACGCTCGCCAGGCTCTGTGGCGAGCCGGTGCGAGTGACGGGAGCGGGTCGAACCGACGCGGGCGTACATGCTCGCGGCCAATCGGCCAGTGTGCAGGTCGCGGACCATTGGACGCCGGAACGGTTCCGGCGAGTGCTCAACGGACGGTTGCCGCAGGACGTGTGGGTGGAGCGGGTGCACGAGATGGTCCCCGCCTTCCACGCGCGATTCAGCGCGACGGGTCGGCGATACAGCTACACGATGGGGTTCGGAGCGGACGCGGAGTCGCCTTTTGCACGGCGGTGGGCAACTCCGCATGAGGGGACGTTAGATCGGGATGCGCTCGACTGGTGCGCGGAACGAACGCTGGGATGGCATCGGTTCATCGGATTCGCCGTGCGCGGGACTGCGCCGCCAACTGATGATCACCGATGTGAGGTGCGGCTCTGCCGGTGGCGAGAAGTGACCGGCGGGCTCGTTCTCGACATCGCGGCGAACCGTTTCCTGCACCACATGGTGCGGTTCCTGGTGGGGACGATGCTCGACGTGGCAAGCGGCCGACGAAAGCGCGACGACTTTGTCGCACTCCTCGAGGCCTCCGCCAACGACGAGGTCTCGCCGCCTGCACCGCCTGAAGGGCTCTGTCTCGAGCACGTGACCTACCCCGACGACCTGTACCTCACCGCCTAATGCGACTCTACCTCGCCACGACATCGCCCACCGAAATTCGCTGGGCCAGCGCTTCGACACTGATCGACGGTGTCGTCGCAACACCGACCATCATCGCCAGTGAACAGCCCGGCGCTGACGTTCGCGAAATCGTCGCCGAGCTCGCGCGTGCGACCTCCCTACCCATTTGTGCGAGCGTCGCCGCGATTAGCGCCAACGACATCTATAAAGGTGCCAAAGAGCTCGCGAAACTTGCCGACCACCTGATTATCGCGGTGCCGTTTATCGAAGACTCGGCCCCCGCGATCCGGCGCCTCGCCAACGACGGCATCCGCGTCGCGGCCACGCTCGTCTATTCGGCCGCGCAAGGAATTCTTGCCGCGAAAGCCGGAGCCTCGATGGTCACCATCGCCGTTGATGCACTGGAGGCGGTGGGCCAGAGCGGCGACGTCGTCATCCGGCAGCTTCGGCAGGCGTTCGATCACGCGAACACTGAGTGCGACATCGCGGCCGCTGGACCAACGAGCTCCTCGAGTTTCGCGGCCTGCGCCGCTGCGGGGGCGGAAATCGCGGTGGTCACACCGCCGGTCCTCCGCTCCCTCTTACAACATCCGCTGACCGATCGAGGGCTCGATCGCTTCCTCGGCGACATCAGCCGTCGCTCCAAGCCCCGCCGCGCACGATGAATCACGAGCGCTACTCTTCCCCGCTCGCGGAACGCTATGCGTCGCCCGCGATGCTCTCGCTCTGGTCCGCACACACTCGTCACGGACTGTGGCGCCGACTCTGGCTGGCCTTGGCAGAGGGCGAGCGTACCCTTGGGGTCGACATCTCTGAGGCGGCAATCATTGAGATGCGTGCGCACCTCGACGATATCGACTTCGCCAAAGTCGCCGAGTATGAAAAGCGATTCCGACACGACGTGATGGCCCATGTGCACGCGTTTGGTGAGGCAGCCCCGGCCGCCCGCGGCGTCATTCACTTGGGTGCTACGTCGGCGTTCGTCACCGACAACGGCGACCTGATTCAGATGCGCCGCGGGCTCGAGCTGCTGCGCGCACGGGTCGTGTCGGTGATTCAGCGATTGGCAATCTTCGCCGCCGAGTGGCGTGCGGAGCCCGCACTGGGCTACACGCATCTGCAGGCCGCACAGCTCACGACCGTCGGCAAGCGCGCCACGTTGTGGATGCAAGACTTAGTGCTGGACATCGCCGAACTCGACCATCGACTCGCGACCCTGCCGCTGCGCGGCGTGAAGGGGACGACCGGTACGCAGGCGAGCTTCTTGGAACTCTTCAAGGGTGACCACGCGAAGGTTCGCGAGCTCGATCGGCTCGTGGTGCACGCCATGGGATTTGAACAGTCGATTCCGGTGAGTGGGCAGACGTACTCGCGCAAACTCGACGCTCAGGTGCTGAGCATCGTGTCGGGGATTGCCGCGAGCGCTGCAAAATTCGCGAGTGACATACGCATGCTGCAGTCGTTCGGCGAGATCGAAGAGCCGTTCGAAAAGGAGCAGATCGGCTCGAGCGCTATGGCCTACAAGCGCAACCCGATGCGCTCTGAGCGGATCAACTCGCTTGCGCGCTTTGTGCTGTCGCTTGAGGGGAACGCCAATCAGACGCACAGCGTGCAGTACTTCGAGCGGACGCTCGACGACAGCGCGAACCGTCGTCTCGTGATTCCCGAGGCGTTCCTCGCTACTGATGCGATCCTGATTCTGATGGAGAACATCACCGGCGGGCTCGAAGTGCATCCCGCGCGCATCCGTGCGCGCATCGCCGACGAGCTGCCGTTTATGGCCACGGAGAAGTTGATTGTGAGCGCGGTCGAGGCCGGCGGCGATCGTCAGGTCGCGCACGAAGTGATCCGCCGTCATAGCATTGCCGCGGCACGCGCCATGAAGGACGACGGCGCTCGCAATGACATGCTCGCTCGCTTGGCCGCCGACCCCGAGTTCGGCGTTCCGATAGGGAATCTCGAAGCCACGCTCGATGCCCACCACTTCGTCGGTCGCGCGCCAGAGCAGGTCGACGACTTCCTCGCCGAAGTGATCGCGCCGATCCTGGCCACTGGCCATGCCGCGGCCCCAGCCGCTGAGATTCGCGTATGACGGTCACCGTAGGCAGCACATCACTTCCCCTGCCGCTCGTTGTGCGCGGCAAAGTGCGTGACGTGTACGCTGTAGGAGACGACCGCTTGCTGCTGGTCGCCAGCGACCGCGTCAGCGCGTTCGATGTGGTCATGAACGAGCTCGTGCCGTACAAGGGTGCGGTGCTCACGCAGATGACCGCTTGGTGGCTGCGGCAGCTTGGCGAGCTCGTCCCGCACCACATGGTTTCGGCCGATGCTGACGAGATTATCGCGCTCGTCCCAGCACTCGCGCCGCACCGCGACACGTTGGCTGGGCGCTCGATGCTTGGACTTCGTGGGCAGGTGTTTCCTGTGGAGTGTGTGATCCGCGGTTATCTCTCCGGATCCGCGCTGAAAGAGTATCGCGCCACTGGTACGCTCGCAGGCGAGCGGCTCGCCGACGGTCTCGTCGAAGCCGATCGCTTTGACCCGCCCGTGTTCAGCCCGGCGACGAAGGCAGAAACTGGACATGACGAAAATATCACCATCACGCACGTTCGAGCCCAGCTCGGCGAGGCCGTCGCCGCAGAGCTCGAACACATGTCGCGCCTGATCTACGAGCGCGGTCGTGACGTGGCCGCCACACGCGGCATTATTATCGCCGACACGAAGTTCGAGTTCGCGCAGCGGGACGGACGCATCATCCTCGTGGATGAAGTGCTCACGCCCGACAGTTCACGCTTCTGGCCCGCCGATCAGTATCAGCCTGGGCGGACGCAGCCCAGTTTCGACAAGCAACCGCTCCGTGACTGGCTCGACGTCGAACGTCGGGCCGGACGCTGGGACGGCAATGCCCCGCCCCCGTCCCTCCCCCCCGAGGTAGTCCAGGCGACCAGCGCCCGGTATCTCGATGCCTTCGCGCGCCTCACTGGCGCTCCCCTCGACACTTCGAGTCTACCGTGAGCGTTGCCAAAGAAGGGATTCCGTTCATTTTGATCGCCGCCGTCGTCGCTGGCGGAGTCTTCGTACTCGCCAACAGCCGCCGGTCGTTCCTCCTCTGGTTACTGGCGTTCCTCCTGACGGTGATTGCGCTGTGGGTGGCGTATTTCTTCCGTGACCCAGAGCGCACGGGACCACGCGGCGAGAAAGTCGTGATTGCGCCAGCTGACGGTCGTATTGTCCTTATTACAGAAGTCGACGAACCGTCGTTCATTCACGGGCGCGCGCTTCGCATCTCGATCTTCATGAACGTGTTCAACGTGCACGTGAACCGGTATCCGGTCGACGGCACCGTGCGCTACGTGCACTACAATCCCGGCAAGTTTCTCAATGCGGCGATCGAGAAGTCGTCGCTCGAGAACGAGCAAATGTCAGTCGGGATCGAGTCGGGACCTTTCCGGATCTTGGTGCGCCAGATTGCAGGACTCGTGGCGCGACGGATCGTGACATACAGCAAGGACGGCGACGTGGTGCAGCAGGGCGAACGCTTCGGGCTCATCCGGTTCGGGTCGCGCGTCGACGTGTTCGTTCCCACCAACAGCACCGTCAAAGTCAAGATTGGCGATACGACTATGAGCGGTACGAGTGTCCTGGCGGAGCTCCCGTAAGGTGCGCGGTCCTCGTCTTCCGCGCCCATCGATGGTGATGCTGCCGAACGGCTTCACCCTCGCCAATCTGTTTTGTGGTATCTACGCGATTATTCTCGCTGCGAAGGGTGAGCACAGCTTGGCCGTGCGCTTCATCCTGATTGGCGCGATGTGCGACGCCATGGACGGACGCGTGGCCCGTGCAACCGGCACTGGCTCCCCGTTCGGCGCCGAACTCGACTCACTCGTCGATGCCATCTCCTTTGGCCTTGCGCCCGCGTTGATGATGTATTTCGCAGTGTTGCGGCACGACAACTGGGACTGGATTTACGTCTTCTTGTTCTCTGCGTGCGCCGTGATGCGTCTCGCGCGCTTCAACGTCGAGCAGGCGGGACGGGCGAAGAAGTATTTCCGCGGGCTTCCGAGTCCGGCGGCCGGTGGTGTCCTTGCCACGTACTACTGGTTCAGCCAGACACCGCTATACAACGATACGATCTTGGCTGATCTACCGTGGTACACCCTGCTCCGCTGGCTGATGGCGACCCTGGCGTTCCTGATGATTAGCAATGTGCCGTACCCTGCGTGGCCGACCTTCAGCCTTCGCACCGTGCGCGGGGCAATCGGACTCATAGTCTTCATTGGTCTCGGCATCGGCCTGATTTTTCTGCCGAAGGAGTTCTTCTTCCCTCTTGGAATCACCTATGTGGCGCTTGGACTGTTGGCCGCGGTGATCCGTGGACTTACCGAGCGCCAGCCCGGCGTACCAGAGCCGCACGGCGAAGAGTTTGAGCAAGACCTCGACGACGATGACTACGTCGCGACATTAGCCGATGATCTCGAAGACGCGGAGTTCGACGATCCCGCACCGCGCGCTCACGCCAAGCGGCCCTCGCACGGGAATTCGCACGGGAATTCGCACGGGAATTCGCAAGGGAATTCGCAGCAGAAAAACCAGCCGCAACAGCCGCGCAACACTCCGCGCCCGAACCGTCATCCGACAGCGCCACTCGCGCCCCTTTCTGCCGCGGCTCCACAGGCTGAATCCGATGGAGAGGACAACGAAATCGGCGACGAGACA
>Ga0209596_1002427_pt1 | contig 15377 bp, 12 predicted proteins | sample M_130807_MF_Meta_FD_187314 | JGI IMG/M metagenome (GOLD analysis project Ga0209596, IMG submission 187314) | Freshwater microbial communities from Lake Montjoie, Canada to study carbon cycling - M_130807_MF_MetaG (SPAdes) (version 2) | ecosystem: Environmental > Aquatic > Freshwater > Lake... | reverse complement strand
GGGAACCTTTAAACACTTGGGAAGCCCTGTTTGACAAGCAAGGCAAAGCAACCGCATTCCTTGCATTATACCCTGAATTTGCAAAAAACTACCTCCAATAAAATACCCTGTGTTTGGTATTTTATTACATAGACATTCTAAATAAATTGTGGTTCTTTTTCATTCCTATATAAATGTTTTATATAGGAAAAAAAAGCACTCTTTCATTTCAGTAATTTCAAAATTAATTTCTTTATGTATCGTAATGCTTTAAGCGTATTGTTAATCACCCTATTGGTTGCAACTGGCTGTACGGGCAGAAAATCTGGCTCATCTAAAGCCTATATCAAACCACATATAGAGCAAATAGATCCAAATGCAAATAATACCACACCAATAGACAAAGCATTGTTTATTGCTTATAATCGCGAACTGCAAATGAAAATGCAGGCCTATAATATTGACTTTACAAAAGTGCAGGTGTATTTAGACCAAAAGATAATTTTAACCAAAGCAATCGATAGTTCTAAGGCCGAGGTTGCTTCTGGCGTATTGCGTATTATTAATAGTTCCACGATTGATGAAATAACTATCAATGCATTCACACCAGGTATAATAGAATCTGTTGATATTGATGGAATAGTTATTAAGTTTGACCAAGGTGGAAGTTTGCGATTTGTACCAACTGCTGGGCCAAATGCCGAAGACAATTATGTAATTGCAGGTAATAATTGGAGTGAGGGATTGGTTGAAATTCAGTACGGTAAAAAAACCTATAAAGCTAGTTGTACAAAATGCCCAAGTATGGCATCCGTACATCCTGTAATAAAACAAGCTGATGTTGATAAAAAAGATATAAAATCTAAAGTACTATCAGGTATTAAAATTAATTAGTACAGCATTCTATTACATCATTTCACTAAGCTCTAACCATTTTAATTCTTTTTCTTCGAGTGCTTTATTGATTTCAATCAGTCTATCACTAAACTTTTGTAATTCCTCGAAACCCAAATTTCCAAGACTCATTTTTTCTGCAATCGTTTTTTTCTCTGCTTCTAAAATGGGCATTTCGGTTTCTAATATTTCAAATTCTCTTTTTTCTTTAAAAGATGGCTTTTTCTTTGGTGCAAGAGCAGCAGTTTCTTTACTAATTGTAGCCTCTTCAATAGTTTGACCTTTGCTTTTATTAGATTCTAATACCTGCCATTTGTTTTCTTTCTTTTCATTATCTTTTAGCCATAAACGATACTGGGTATAGTTTCCAGGAAAATCTCTCACTTCTCCATCACCTTCAAAAACAAATAAGTGATCTACCAAACGATCCATAAAATATCTATCGTGCGATACAATCATTACACAACCTTGGAATTCACTTAAAAAGTTTTCAAGAACCGCAAGTGTAGGTAAATCAAGGTCGTTAGTAGGCTCGTCTAATATTAAAAAATTAGGATTGGTAAATAAAATGGTTAACAGTTGTAAACGCTTCCTTTCGCCTCCACTTAATGAAGACAAGTAGGTGTATTGTTTATCTGGCGTAAACAAAAATAATTCTAAAAATTGTGCAGCACTTAAACTACCGCCTTTTGCTAATGGAAAATTTTCGGCAAAAGTTTTTACGTATTCTATCACACGCATATCATCTTTAATTACCAATCCTTGTTGCGAAAAATTACCAAATACAATCGTATCTCCAACAACAATTTTTCCACTATCGGCAGGTTCAATTTGCTGTAACACATTCATAAAAGTAGACTTCCCTACCCCATTCTTTCCAATAATACCAATGCGTTCACCCTTACTAAAATTGTATTCAAATGCTTTTAAAATTTGTTTATCGCCATAAGACTTGTATACTTTTTTCATCTCTACAATCTTACCACCAAGCCTACTCATTTTAACTTCAAGCAATAGTTGTGCGTCTTCAATACGCTGTTTTGCTTTTGACTCCACTTCGTAAAAATTATCTTGACGGCTTTTGCTTTTAGTGGTTCTAGCTTTTGGTTGCTTGCGCATCCATTCTAGTTCTTTACGATAGGTGTTTTTTGCTTTATCAATACTGGCTAGTTCACTTTCAATTCTTGCTGCTTTTTTTTCTACGTAGTTTTCATAATTGCCAGTATACACATACATATTTTCCCTTTCTAGTTCCCAGATTTCTTCGCAAACCGCATCTAAAAAATAACGATCGTGGGTAACTAATAATAAGGTGATATTTTCTTGGGTTAAATACTGCTCAAGCCACTCGATCATTTCTACATCTAAATGGTTGGTAGGCTCATCCATCATTAATAAAGTATGTTGGTGCTCAAAGCCAATATCAATAAGGGTTTTAGCCAATGCAACGCGCTTACGCTGTCCACCACTAAGTTCACTAACCGGATTTTTTAAATGGTGCACATTCAGTTTATCTAAAATCTGTTTCACTTTTGCTTCAAAATCCCAGGCATTTAAATCGCTCATTTCAGCAATCGATTCGGCAATCATCATTCCATCTTCTTGCTCCATGGCATCTTCGTACTTTTTAATAGCCGTGATGACCGGATTATTTAAATGGAATATATTTTCAAGTACGGTTTTGTCTTCTTCAAAATGAGGATCCTGTTCAAAAAGGGCTACTGTAACCCCTTTATTTACCCAAGCTTTTCCTGAATCAGAAACTTCTTGACCCGCCAAAATGCGTAACAAAGTAGATTTACCAACTCCATTGCGGGCAATCAACGCTATTTTATCGCCTTCGTTAATATGGAATGAAATATTGCTAAAAAGTGGATTAATGCCATAACTCTTGGTTAATCCTTCAACTGAAACATAATGCATGCCGCGAAGATAAGGCATAATAGGCAGGCTTAAAAACTCGTGAAGCAAATTGTAATAAGACTTGATGGTAAAAACTGCAATGAACTTTGTACTTTTACAGCTGTTATTCAACCTATATGAAGCAATTCGACGTTCCTATAAATTACAGAAGTCCTTTAATTACTGCGGTAAAACAATACCGTAAGCAACAAGACAAACTTAAAAAAGATGGTACACCTACTCTTTTAAATTTGGGGAATATGCATATTTATTTGGCCCGCCATTTTGGTTTTTGTTATGGTGTTGAAAATGCCATTGAAATTGCTTTTAAAACCATCGAAAACAACCCAGGAAAGCGTATTTTTTTGTTGAGTGAAATGATTCATAATCCACAAGTAAATGCCGACTTAGCATCAATGGGTGTGCAATTTTTACAAGATACTTATGGCAAACAAGTGATTTCTTTCGATGAAATTACTGCTAATGATATTGTAGTGATTCCTGCATTTGGAACCACACTAGCTATTGAAAAATTGTTAGCAGAAAAAGGCATTGAAACAGCTAATTATAATACCACTTGCCCCTTTGTAGAAAAAGTATGGAACCGAAGCGAACAGATAGCAGAGAAAGGCTATAGTATTGTTATACACGGCAAACCCCAACACGAAGAAACCCGTGCAACATTCTCACACGCATCTGCTTGTACCCCAACTATTGTGGTAAATGATATGGCGGAAACGATTGAGTTAGCAAAATTCATTACGGGCCAGCGCAATGCTAGTGAATTTACAGAAGCATTTAAAGACCGCTATTCTGAAGGATTTGATATTAATAAACACTTACTAAAATTTGGTGTAGTTAACCAAACAACGCAATTAGCAACAGATACACAAGCTATTTCTGATTACTTAAAATCGGTAATGATTAACAAGTATCAATTAACTAGTGAAACACTCGACCAATATTTTGCAGACACGCGCGACACGCTATGTTATGCTACTAATGATAATCAAACTGCGGTAACTAGTATGTTAGATACTCCAGCAGATTTAGCCATTGTTATTGGCGGATACAATAGTAGTAATACTTCGCATTTAGTTGAGTTATGCGAAGCAAAATTACCTACCTACTTTATTGATAACCCCAATAAAATAATTAGTGCCCAAGAAATTATTACTTGTAATTGGCACACGAAAGAAATTACAACTGTTTCAAATTTCTTGCCAACCAATGCTACTCCCATTAAAATACTCATTACCAGCGGAGCGAGTTGCCCAGATGCCGTTGTAGAAGCTGTAATTAAAAAATTGGCTTCTGTTGTTGGTAGTGATTTTTACGCATTTCTTCAAGATCATCCATTTTAGGTCCTTGCTGAATTTTGCGCCAATCAATGGTGCGATGGTATTTTAGCATCGATTTATTTGCATCAAAAACCCTAGGGTCATTTAGTTCAAAATTGTACTTACTAAAATCGGGTTTATTGGTAAAAAAATCTTGCAATAAAGAGCCAGTAGCATCGTATTGATTTACATAAGGCACACCCAAAATATTATAGACTGTTTTAAGAATCGCTCCAAAATTTGCATGGGTATGACTCACATAATCTTTTTTAACATAAGGCCCGGCCATCATTAAAATGGAGCGGTGTGCATCAATATGGTCAACACCTCCTTGTGGATCGTCTTCGGTAATAATCACCAACATGTTTTTCCAATATTTGGTGCGCGATAAAAAATGTAAAATCCGTCCAATAGCCAAATCGTTATCTGCTACAAATGAATGTGGCAAAGGATATCCGTCTTCGGGCCTAATACGTGCTGTGTGGTCATTAGGCACTTGCATGGTAATTAAAGAAGGCATTTTTTCTTTACCCGCAATCCATTTTTTTGTGAATTCAAATTCAAATTGATCCATTCTAAATTGGTCGGGAATATTCATATTAAACCCTGCATAGTTATGACTAGTGCGGGTAAACAATGCTTTTTGCATTGGCACCATTACACCATGTCCAGCACCAGTGGCTGTATCATTCCATTCTTCACGAACATGTGCTGTTTCATTCGCTTCACCAAAATTGTAAAAATTAATTTTCTTGCGTTCAAGCGCTTCCCATAATCCTCCTGTTTCGGCATAATCTTCTGGATCCATACTTCCTGTAGAACCAGGAGACCTACGCCCAGGCGCATTTGTAACCAACATATTCGTTTTACTAACACTTGAATTTACTTCTACCCATTCGTTAGGAATTACACCCATCATCCAGTGATGTCCATGAATAGAGGCATCACTATCACAATAAAAATTATCGCTCAACGCAAATTGATGGGCAATTTTTTTATGGTTAGGGGTTACATTCATTCCCTTCAATTTAGAACGAATAGAGTCTGGTACACTAAACTCACTATTCAAACCATATCTGGCCAAACTACTATCGCCATTTGCATTTGGAAACTGTCCAAAAACTTCGTCGTAGGTTCTATTCTCTTTGGTGATGTAAACAATATATTTAATTGGTGTTGGCGTTATACCAGGCAATGCAGGTAATGGATTTGCAGAATCTATTGAAACAGTAGATTGTACAAAAGTATTTTGAATGGTTTGTTTGGTATAGGCTTGTAATTGCGTACTGGTAGGCATTGGAATTTTTTGAAAACTTCCCAATTGAATATCACCAACATAGGTTCCCTGTACTGGTGCTGTAAAATTTCTTCCCCCATTAGGGCCTGCACCTAATCCACGGCAGGAGATAGCATAAATAGATTGTTCGTCGCTAGAAAGCAATACCCTTGTAGGCCCCCATCCACTAGGTATTAAACCCTTTGTAGTTTTTGAGGCAATATCAATTACCGCAATAGCATTGAATCCTAACAAAGCCACATACAATGTTTTTTCGTCTTTACTCATGGTTAAACCAAAAGGGAGTAAGCCACGATATTTATCAATGCGTTTATCAACCTTAATAGCAATATGTCCAACAATTTTGTGGTGCTTATAATCGATAATAGAAATATTATCATTCGTAGCATTGGTTACATACGCAAAAGATTTACCCACTACAATTGAATTTGGGCTTGCACCTCCAACTACTTCAGCTCCTTCAATCATTTGCCCAAGTTGATTGCCTGTTTTAAATTTATCCACCACTTTATTGGTCGCTAAATCAATGGTAAAAACACTCATTGCTTCATCGGCCAAAGGGCTACCTACACCTGGAATAATTTTTCCTTCTACAATAGTTCCGTTAATAGATTCTTTACTATTATCTGCATAAGGATGGTGCGATATAAGTAAGGTGTCGTCTTTTTTAAGCGTTACACCTTTAATAATAGGATAAGCATACATTCCTACATTGGCAACAAAAGCTATTTTTTTATCGGGGCTCATTGCTAATCCAAAAGGTTGTCTACCAACTGGAATAGATGCTGTAATTTTTTTAAGATTTAAACTGTATCGAACCAATCTAAAATTGCCCCTGTCTAATACCAACAATTCATGATTTTCGTTATCCAAAACAATATCTGAAGTAAAACTATCTTGATAATCTACGCCATTAACAACGCCGTTTAAACTAATAGAATCAAGGGTTTTCATATGATTGATATCGTACAAAATAATAGCCCCATTATCGCCACCGCTTAAAAAAATTGACTTTGAATCATTAGTAAAAGCCAAACCTAAATAAGAGCCTTTTGAAAAAGGCGAAACAATATTTTTATTGTAAGATGGAACGCGAACAGTATTTAAAGAAGCAATATCAATTAACGTAAAAACGCCATCGTGCAAGGTTGCAGCCATTTTTCCATCTGGAGATATTTTCATACCAAATGGATCATCGGTAATTCTAACCAATTCACCAGCAGGTGTCAAAAATCTTCCACTAGGCAAAACAGAAACCCCTTTCTCATCAATTTTACAAAACTGATTAATACCAGGCACTTGAAGAATGGTTGATTTGTTTTGGGCTAACGCAATGATTAATATACCATTGAATAATAAAGAAAAATAAAGAAATTTCATAATTAATAATTAAACTAGTGATGATAATTATAGGTTACTTTTTTTGTAAGTATTCAATTACTTTTTTCTTTTGTGAATCTAAGTTGATATTGAGTTTGTCAATGGCAAATGAATATGATTTATGCATTTCAATATCTTTGTTAAAAAGGTTTTTTTTAATTGACAGTGTATGTATCATTACTTGCGTATCGTGCCAATTACCAATTAACTCTTGTAGTTTTTGATAATACGCAAATTTTGAATCTTGCCCATCTTCTATCCAATTTGTTGCATAAATTTTTCTTTTAATGAGCTTACGAATTTCATGCCATTGAACTTCTTTAACATTTTTTGAAATTATTTTTTCAATTTTTGCATTTATATCAACTAAAAATTGATCAATTAAAATGATATTTGTTTCTTTTACAAACAAAAGATTTTCATTCATTAATAAAACAAAATTATACTTAATTTGATTTATTTGAAAAGACAAATCAGTTATTGTCTTTTCAATTGCCATATTTGGAAAATAATTAAACCTAAAATCAGTTAATTCATTTTTTTCTAACCATTTAATTAATAGATGAAATTCTCTTATTTCACCTGCTTGTAAAAAAATTATTTCAAGTGAATTAATTTGTTTTTTAAAATTATTTTTAGGATAGATTTTTCTTAAAAATTTCAAGAAAACCAAAAGCTTTTTTAACTCTAGTCTAAAATCGTGCACGGATGATTCTGAATCATTTATGCCAAATTCGTAAAAATGATTTTGAACATGTTTAACTCTTTGTTCAAAATATATTTGAAACCTAGTATTCAAAACTTTCATTTGATTAAATTAATATTTAAAAAAATACTTTATATACTATAATTAAAGGTTACTAAATGCTGTTGATAATACTTTAATTGCCACTGATAATTCAATTAAAGAAATAGTTAATGGCGGACATAATTGTAAAACATTTCCTTGAGAAACTTTAAAACTCAACCCATTATTTAAGCAGTAGTATAATATTTTTTCCGCTGCATCAGAAGCTTTTTCTTTTGTAATATGATCTTTAACTAATTCAATTCCCCATAACAAACCAATACCCCGAATATCCCCAATAACATTATGCTGCTCTTTTAATTTATTTAATTCAATTTTTAAAAACGCTTCTTTAATAACCGTTTCGGCTAATAAATTATGTGCTTCCATATATTCTAACATTGCTAAACCTGCAGCCGCACCCAAAGGACTTTTTTCGTGGGTATAATGTCCTAAAGAAATATCTGAGGCAATATTGTATGCATCTTTTGTAATCATTGCTGCAATTGGTATTATACCTGCACCAAGCCCTTTTCCTAAACATAAAATATCTGGTTCAATTCCATAGTGTTCAAAGGCAAACATTTTTCCTGTTCTTCCAAAAGCAATTGGAATTTCGTCTAAAATTAGCAATACATTATACCTAGTACAAATGTCTCGTACTTTTTTCCAATATGCTATTGATGGAATTTGAACATCTGTATTTCTAATAGTCTCTGCAATAAATGCACCGATATCATCATTTTCTATTAATACTTGTTCTAAAGCATCTGCAAAATCAATATCTCCTTTTTCTAAATTAGGATTGTTATAAGTAACCGGCTGAGGAATTAGTACATTTTCTGGATACAATTTACCCATATATTTTTTAAACTGGTATTCGCCACCTACACCAATTGCATCTAACGAAGCACCGTGAAAAGAATCTTGTATTGAAACTACTTTGTTTTTGCCTGTTATAACACGAACTAATTTCAAAGCCATACCAATACTACTAGTTCCTCCAGGAGCAAAAAGTATTCTATTTAAATTTTGAGGTAGTAAAGAAGTGAGCTTTTTAGCAAACTCAATAGAAATTTCATTTGTATAGCGTCTTGGCGAAAAAGCCAGTTTGTCCATTTGATTTTTAACGCTGTCTAATACATATTGATTTCCGTATCCAACTTGGTGTACACTATTGCCATGAAAATCCATGTATTTTTTTCCACTAAGTGCAGTAATATAAATTCCATTAGCAGAATCAAGTACTTCCATACAAGGAGTAGACAATGCTTGGTGTAAAAAAACATCTGCATCTTCTTTTAATAAACTAGCTGTTTCTGTATCTAATAATTTATACCAATCTTTCCTAGCATTAGAAAAATTTACATCGCCTTCTGTTAATAGATTTTGCATGTATTTTACAATTATTTTTCCTAGAAGTATATAACTAATACATTCAGCTGTATGATCTTTGTTTTAATTATTCTTCGGTAAGCAATTCAATAAAGTCTTTTTTTGTCCATTCTTTTTTCTCTTCAATAAAAATGCAAACATGGTCTTTAATATCGAGTAAAGAGCTCCAAGCTGTTTTAATTATTTCAATATCATTTTTAATATTATTATCATAGTTTAATTTCTCGCCTAGTTTACCAATAATTTTGCCATTTTTTTTACGAAAAGCCTCTTTAAAGAATTTTCCTAAAGGCGCTTTTGACTTGCCAAAAAAACAATTGCCAAGCAATACACCTAGCACTTTCTTTTTTTCAAGGTCTAGAATAACATTTTGGTAGAGATACGCAATTACTTTTCCTTCTTTATTTACAATTGTATTCATAAAAAAAATTATAAAATTGAAAAAATCCTATTTATTATTATTAAATACTAGCTATTAATTCCTCGGCTAACCCAAATGATAATGTCATTCCATTTCCACCTAATCCATTAATAATATACACTCCCGAAGAAGGATTTAACACAAGTTCTGTAGCTCCATTTGTCATCTTAGCATAAATGCCATGCCAAGATTGAATCAATTTCCAATTGCCCGATATTGCAAATTTTTGTAAATAATCTAATACCAATTGATTTAGGTTTGCTTTATCGAACGGATCAAAAGTATTGGCATATTCATGTGTATCACCCACAGTCAATTCACCTAAATGATTTTGAGAAACCATTACATGAATTCCCCAATCAAGGTAATCTTGCATTTCTGCAGCATAATGGTCTTTTAATTTTTGTAATGATGGCGCTGCTTTAAATGCATGGTAATGTGTTAAAGATAATCCACCGCAAATTGAAGTGCCAATTCTCCATCCTTCGGTTTCAGGAGCAAAACGCATCATTTGTAATTTACTTTTGGTAATTGATTGTTCTGCAAATAAATCTGGATATAAGGTTTCAAAATCTTGACCACTACAAACAAAAATTAGATCTGCATGAAATTCTTTATTGCCAGCTTTGAGTTTGCGCTCATTAATATCAGTAATGGCAGTATTCCAAATAAAATTTACATTTAAATATTCATTTAAATAAGCTGGAATAGACGCTATTGCTTCTCTTGGATCAACAATGATTTCAGTAGGGCTGTACAATCCTCCTAATAAATTATTGCCATTAACCCCATTATAGGTACTTTGAATAGAAGCACTATCCATTAATTTTACTTGTCTGCCATTTTCCGAAAACGAAGCTTGTAATTCTTGTAAAACCTCCCATTCCATTGGATGATGTGCTAGGTGTAAACTTCCAACCTCATCATACCATAAGCCTATACTATCGGCTAAATCTTTCCAAATTTCTTTACTTCTTATTGCACGTTGGTATAATTTTCCATCGGGTTGACCAATTGGCCAAACCATTCCAAAATTTCTAACGGAAGCTCCAACAGCTCTTTCATTTCTTTCAATTACTGTTACTAGATAGCCTTTCAAAGACAATGACCTAGCAGTTGCCAACCCTACAATACCGGCGCCAATTACAATTGCCGTTTTATGACTCATGATATTTATATTATTTGTTTGTATTTTTTATTAAAATATATAATGGAAAAAATTGCACCAACCACGCCCAATGCCGATAAAACAACAACCCCTTCGCTATATAAAACACTCCAACGAATTTGAAAATGTGCGATGGTTTTTAATAATATTACAGAAACACTACCTAAATAACCAAAGGAATCTGCTACGTACATTAAAAATCCAACATTGCCAGAAATTCTAAAAGTGGCTATTAATCGGTCGAATAAAATACAGTTATAAGGTATATAACCAATGTATAAACCCATCCCCACTAAAGTCATCCATACAAAAGGATTAATTAAATGTTTGATAAATAAAATGGAGCTTACGCCAGCTAAAAGAAAACCAAAAACTATAATATACTGGGTAATTATAAATGCTTTTTTATTGTTCCTTATTAAAATCATACTACCTATTAAAACAAGTACCAACAAAGTAATAGGAATTTCTGTAGCAGTAAATACAGAAGGCTGGTTTCCATAACCTAATTCACGCCAAATATCTGCGGCAAAATTATCCCTGATATCTCTAAAAATGGTTAAAAAAACATAGATAATAATCAATAATATTAAACCTGGTTTAAAAGTAGAAAAGAAATTTGCGCGTTCAACCTTATTAAGCGGTAATCTAGTTACCCTTAATGAAATATCGCTATTAGATGGAGGTGGTATGCGTTCTAGCAAATAAATAAATAAAACTAAAGGAATAAAAAAGCAAGCCCCAGTTACAAAAGGTAGCCACCAATCGGTGATTGCAAAATTCAATTGTAAGGTTTTAGCAACAGACTTAACAAATCCCGATGAAAAAATAAAACTTACAGCAAGTGTTGCCCCAATAAAATCAGTTGCTTTACGTCCTTCTACAAATGAAAAAACTACTCCCCAAATAATTCCTAATGGAAATCCATTTGTAAATAGAAATACAATATTATAAGGTGCAGGTACCAGTGCAAATAAAAGCAATGAAAGCCATGCAAAACCAATTAAAATTAAAATGAGTTTTCCGCGTCCAATATTTTTTAATTCTGCTATAAATTTAATGCCATAAAATTTGCTAAACATATACCCAAATACCTGACTAATTACTAAAGCATCTTTATACACTAACCCAAACACAAGTGGACCATCCGAAAAACTCCCTACTGTAAAAGGCTTTCTAAAGGCATACACAGATGCATACGTTAAAAAACTAATTAGAGAAGCATAAACTGCTACCCAATTGTCTCTGTATTTATCTTGTTGTATGGATTTAATAAATTTTTGCAATATTTAAGCTATTAATGCAGGTAATTCCTGTAATGAATCTATTATTTTGTCTGGTTGATATTCACTTAACTGCGCATGCGAATATGCACCTGTTGTAATACCAACTACTAAGCCACATTTTGCAAATTGTCCTTCTAAAATATCTACCGAAGTGTCCCCAATTTTAACTACCCTGCTTGTATCTTCTAATTGTAGTTGTTGCATTATTGCTTGTATCATATGAGGATGTGGACGACCTTCAACAACTTCATCACTACAAATTACTATATCTATTAAAGGGTTGTTTCTCCAACCAAGCCTTAAGAGAATAGTATCTGCAATTTCTCTAGTAAAACCAGTATTTAAAGCTACTTTAATTCCTTTACTTTGAAGTATTATAAATGTTTCTTCTGCAAATGGAAGGGCTTTCAACGCTATATCATTTTTATAAAATGCTATCATGTTATTGATAAATATTTCATGAATATGGTTGATTAAAGCACTATCATATTCCATTTTTTCAAGATACTTTTTTAATATAATTTCAATCGCTTCAATTTTGCGATAACCCATTACAGTATCAACATCTTCTGGGCTAACTTTTATGCCCGATTCCGCAAATGCATATCGAAAAGAATCATTTACGTTACCTCTATCTAAAACAGTAGTACCAGCCATATCAAAAACAACTAAGTCAAAATTCATAGCAACAATTTGTTTGATTTAAAATGGAATTACAATATAAACTTAATTTGTATATAATGATTTAATAGGTTCGGCAACAGGATGATTGGCTATAAAATCAAATCCTAAAATTTTAGCAAAAGAAGCAGCCAATTGTTTTTGAAATAATGTTGTGCTTGTTTTTACTTCGCCCAAAGGTTTTGAATCTGGCCCAATTGCTGCCAACCAAATTTGTCCAGCATCAGAAATATTCTCGCCATGGTGTTGCCAATTATCTTTTATCAAATCACCCCTACCATGATCGCAGGTAATTATTAAAGTCGTTTTGTTTTTGTATTGAGGGTCTGATTGTATTATTTTCCATAGGTCTGCAATCATTGCATCTTCGGCATGGGCGCTATTTAAATATTGGTCATATTCACCTGCATGAGCAAAGTCGTCGGTTTCATCGAAAGAGATATATAATACTTTAGGCTTATAGGCTTTAAAATACTCTCTAGCAGCAAAATAGGTAAAAATATCTGGTCGAACACCTATTGGTTGCGTTGTTAAAAATTGCATGTCATTTATTAACTGCAGTTGTGGGTTTTTAAAATGTAAAGAGTCTGTATCGGAATTAACATAAATGCCGCTCCTCTTTTTATTAAGAATATAAGGAAATACATCCCATGTAGAAAATGCTGCCACCTTTCCTTCAAATCCTTTTTGATGATTTAAAAACTCTAATACGTTAATATTTTTATTGAAAATTTTATCATTAGAATTTACCAAGGTATCTGGGTATCCAGTAAAAATTTCATTATAACCTGGGTAAGAAAATTTATATTTATTTGCGTTATTTACTAAGTTGCCTAATTTTCTATTGCCATATAACTGCCCATTTTTCTCTATTTCAGACCATAAAAAAGGAAATAATTTTTTTCTTCTTTCCAATAGATCTTTAGCCCAATATTTATTTTGAGTGCCATTAAAATCCTTAGTAAATTTTTTGTTATTTAAAATAACAGAATCTGCACCTGAAAAAACTTCCTGCCAACGCATACCGTCTAAGGTAACAATTACAATATTTTCAGTTTTAAACTGAGCATTAACTGTAAAATTGTAGCAGCATATAAACGCAACTAAAATAAATAGCCTTTTCATCATTAATAGTATTTGCTATAAATAAAAAGATAGGAGCGAAAACAATTAAGTCTCGCTCCTATTAAAATAAAACAATTAACAACTTATTTAATAATCCACATCTGCGCATTAATATCATCCTTACCAGCGTATTGACTTGCAACAGCAGCAGTATAATTATCTTTATTAGTAGCAATTTCAGAAGAAGGGTATTGGTAACGCAATGGAATTACGTTGCTATTACCAGTTCCAGGACCTGTAGAAAATACAGGAACACCTGTTCTTCTCCATTGGTAATAACCTTCTAAACCAGAGTTACGCGCCAAGGTTAAATAACGTTGGGTTAAAATTTGCGTTAAACCAGTTGCGTTATCTCCAGCGTATTTAACGGTTGCTTGGTTAAAATAGTTTGTGAAACTAAAGTTCACTGTATAGTTTACATAATCTCCAGGCGCAGTACCTTTTAAGAAAGAAACTGTATTGGCTCCATCAACAATACCATAGAATGAAAACATAGCTTTTACACCTTTTTGGTACCAAGTATCAGCAGTTCCAGTAATCCATCCACGGTTGATTGCTTCTGCAATGTTTAAACACATTTCAGGATAACCTACTATAAAAGTATTTTCACCAACATATCCATCATAATATCTTTTTCTACCGATTGGAGAAATTTTAAATGCATTAATTTTTCCACCCAAAGTACTCATGTCTTCGCCATTTCCACCACCTACAAAAGATTTATAAGAAGTATCAGAGAAGCCCAAGCCACGTGCAGGATCGGCAACTTTCATTGCTCTTAAATCATTTAAGCTACTTAATGTATTTAACCAAGTTGCTGCAACACATAAACGTGTAGCATCATTACCATAGTTGCCTTTGTTATTAGGATAATAGTTAAAGGCAGTATTGTATTGATATTCTAAGTTATCTGTTAAATCAGTCATGATAGGATACTTAGCTGGATTATTGAAAACATCAGCAAATTTTTGTTTGATATTTAAATCTGTATCTGCAGATTTTTTACTCAAATTAATCAATACACGCAATTTAAAAGTATTAACCACTTTTTGCCATTGCTTTAAAGTAGTTAAAGGATCTTTTGAATTAGTAATTCTTTCTAAGTAATAAAAATCACCCAATAAAGCAGTATTTGAAGAAGCAATTAAAGCAGCTAATTGTGTATTAGCATCTTCTAATAACTGCAAACTTTGAATGAAAATTTGCTTTTGTGTATCATACTTAGGCGTTGGCATATCTAATCCCTTCAAAGCATCTGTCATTGGCAAATCACCAACTTTCATACTCATATTAATAAAAATATATGCTTTAAAGAATTTTGCTAAAGCCCCATAAGGATTAGCAGTAGTAGCACTGGTAGATGCTTTTGCTGCTTCTTTTTCCATTGCAATAACATTGTTAAGCGTGCCATAGTCTAAACCAGCACTACCAGTCCAATATTCGTTATTGCCATAATAAGTATAAGTAGACAATGTATTTTGGCTAAACTTATCTTCGCTGCCACCAGGAAAAACCATGATTGAATTTTCAATCTGTCTTAGTAAAAGATATGCAGGCACCGAAGTTGGTTGGTTTGGATTGACTGCATATTTATCAAATGTTTTGGTGCAACTACTAGCTATTATTGTAAAAGCTAAAAATAGTATTCCAATTTGCTTATTAAATTTCATACTTGTATTTTTTAATGTTTTCAAATGATTTTAAAAATTAGAAAACAAAATT
>Ga0209596_1002424_pt1 | contig 15387 bp, 13 predicted proteins | sample M_130807_MF_Meta_FD_187314 | JGI IMG/M metagenome (GOLD analysis project Ga0209596, IMG submission 187314) | Freshwater microbial communities from Lake Montjoie, Canada to study carbon cycling - M_130807_MF_MetaG (SPAdes) (version 2) | ecosystem: Environmental > Aquatic > Freshwater > Lake... | reverse complement strand
AAAGCATTTTTCAAGCTCGCAATTGAGTTTTGCTTCATGTTATTTTCAACAAGACCACGATGTGCAAATAATTTAATCATATTTCTATAAAAACTAATTTTAGGAGGACTCAAACTTTATAAAAAATACTAGAAATTTACTTAAGAAAAATCAAATAAACATTTAATATATTTTAAAAATTGTCTTAAAAATCAAAATAAAATTTTACTTACCTTAAAAACAAAAAAATCGTTGTATCATAAAATAAAAAAAGCAATTATAATTAATCAAAATATGCAACACCAAAAATTATATCTCAAAAAAATGATGATGAACTTAATTCGCAATTAATGCGAATTGAATCGTCCTTAAAAATTATGTAATCGCCACATTTAAGCGATCCATTAATCACCGCGTTTGGTAAAATTTATAAAAAACAAAAGAGTTGAACAGTTATTTAAAAAATTATGATTAGAAATATTTCAAATTATTCTTTTTCACCTTAGAAAATAGCTGATTTTACTCGTAAAATATTCGAGGAAAAATGACAAAAATTACAATTACAATTGACGGCGCTCACCGCGAGGAAACTCGCATCGCCGTACTTGGTAGCGATGGAAAACTTCTAGATTTTGATCGCTCCGCTCTGGCTATAAAACAAATCAAAGGCAATATTTATTTAGCCAAAGTAACCCGTGTTGAACCTTCTTTGCAAGCGTGCTTCGTTGATTATGGCTCAGATCGCCACGGCTTTTTACCTTTCGCTGACATTCACCCCGATTTTTATCAAATCTCGGAAACTGAGCGTCAAAAACTTCGCGAACTCAATATCAGCCAACCCCAAAAAAATGAGGATGATGATTTAGTAAGCTCACCAACCTCGCCTTCTAAAAATAATGATGATGAAGGAAGTGAAGATGAGTCAATAACTACTGGCGCCTATTCAGTTGAAGATGAATTATCAGGTTATGGTGGCAATATTTATAACATTCACAAAAGATACAATATTCAAGAAGTTATCAAGCCTGGGCAATTAATTATTGTTCAAGTTGGCAAGGAAGAAAGAGGCAATAAAGGCGCTTCAATGACTACTTACATCTCAATCGCTGGCAAATATTGCGTTTTGATGGCCAACACTCCAAACAAAGGCGGTGTTTCTAAAAAAGTCGATAATTTTCGTGATAGAAAAATTTTACGATCAATTTTAAGTGAAATAAATATCGGCAATGATCGCTCGGTAATCATCAGAACCGCAGGCGTCGGCAAAAAACCCGAAGAAATAAAAAGAGATTGTGAATATTTAAATCGCTTGTGGGATACAATCAAAGAAACTTGCACAAATTCCAAAGCTCCATCATTCATTCACGCTGAAGACGATATTATTCGCCGTTGCATTCGCGACATTTACAACGAGAATGTTAGCGAAGTAATTGTTGAAGGCAAAGAATCATTCGAAATTGTTACGAATTTCGTTAAATTAACGATGCTAAACGCTCCAGAAAATATTAAACTTCACGACGATAGAGTTCCAATTTTTAATAAATATCGCGTTGAACAACAAATTTCGGCGCTTTACGAAAAACAAATATCGCTTCCATCTGGCGGATCGATTGTTATTGATCACACCGAAGCTCTAGTTGCCATCGATGTCAACTCTGGTCGCGCAACCAAAGAATCTGGAGTCGAAGAAACTGCCTTTTCCACCAATTTTGAAGCTGTGAAAGAAATAGCTCGTCAACTTCGTTTACGCGATCTGGCAGGTTTAATCGTTATCGATTTTATCGATATGTACGACCAAAAACATCGTCGCAATATTGAAAGAACTTTACGCGATGAATTGCAAAATGATCGTGCGCGCATTCAACTTGGCAGAATTAGCGTTTTCGGACTTTTAGAAATGTCGCGTCAACGTTTAGGAGCCAGCTTCTTTGAAACTATCACCGAGCCTTGTAAAAATTGTGGCGGAACTGGATATGTTCGTTCAGTAGAAATCTTAGCAGTGTCAATTTTACGAGCAATTCGTCATGCCTGTGCCGATAAACAAGCTGGGGTAATTTATATTTATGCCACCGCCGAAACTATTGCTTATATCATGAATTTCAAAAAATATGATATAATCTCAACTGAGAAAAATTATAATGTTCATATATTCATGCAACCAACTGAAGAGAACGGTTCGCAAGGTTTTAGCATTAAAAAACGCAAAAATCTTTCTGAAGAAGAAAGAAGAGAAATTGAAATGGAAGTTACCACTGGTAAAGTTAATCAATTAGATATTGAAAAAAGTTATTTTGAAAACTTTGTTCCAGAAGAAAATTCGGAAAATAATAATGACAATTATGTGAAGTCTGGTGGCGAAAACGAAAGAAGCCATAGCAATAATCACCATAATCATCAACACTCGAATAATCGCAACAATAACAACAATAATCGACGCAACGATAACAATAAAAGAAGAAATAACAATCCCAACAACCCGAATAATCGACGCAACGATAATCGTTACAAAAATTCTTATTCTGAAGAGACAAAAGTTAAATCTTTCTTTTCTTTTCTTTTCAAAAAATAATTAAAATTCGATAGCCCTCCTTCTTATAAAAAGGAGGGCTATCCTTCCAGCCATTAATCCAAACATTTTACAATTCAAGCCTTTACAAATTTTATAAACTTAGAAAATCCGCGGTTAAAAAATAGCCTAAACGGCTATTTTAAGCAAATTACAGGCTAAAATGTTTTAACGGTAGTTAAAACTTTTAGCCGTGGGGGGTCAGAAAAGCTAAAGCGAAAAAGAATTCAAAAAAGACAATTTCTTGATTTGATTTTTAAAATAAAAACCCCTCACCCTAACCCTTTCCCCACAAGCGGTAAGAGGGGAAAAGAACGATAATTTCTTAAGCTAAAAAAGTGGAAAAAGATGAAGTATATTTAAACAAAATTTAAATCGAAAGTAAGCTAGTTATTAGCATCAAAATAACCACTAAATAAATCAACGAGACTAGGGAGCAAGAGAAGCTTATAATTTCTAACTGGGATGCCGATTTGGCATAATTGGGATTATGGTTGACGCCATACATCATCAAGCCAAGAATTATCAAAACCGCAGAATAAACCAAGGCAAAAAATCCGCTTTCGATAAATAAATCTGATAAAAAATATAAACCATATAAAAAAATAATTGGTATTAAAAAATTTACCAAACTATTTATTACTTGATCATCTTTCATTTTTAACAAACACAAATAAATTAAAACAAAAAACCCCGATATTCTTTTGGAATATCGGGGTTTTTAAATAGGATAGTAATTTTATTTTATGAGCTCACATCAACACGGAATGAAATAGCGCAAACTTTTTTAGAGCCGCCAGTGACTACATAATTTGCACTGCTAGAGCATAGAAGGGTACTGATTTGATTGACGGCAAGAACATTTCCACTGTTAGCCTTTCCATCATCTATTTTAGAATCTATAGCTAAAGCGTCACCAGCGGTAATAATTTCAGTTGAAGCAATACCAGTTCCGTCGGTATTAACAGTGGATGCGCCAGCATAAGCAGGGGCAGCACCAAGTGGATTAACCATACTCTGGAATGTGGTTGTTGCGTATCCTGTTGTATTTCCAGTTAAAACTACAACATTTTGAAGAGCATTTTGATTATAATCAAAAACCCAACCAGCACCCTTGATTTTAGATCCAGGAACATCAGCCCCCATAGTTAAAGGACCTGGGACATGGAGGGTTCCAGCGGTAGCGGAAGTGTGAGTAAGCGCTGTAAGCACCATATCAATTGCGCCAATATCTTTTAAATCAAACCAAGCATCTATTCCTTCTGCAATTGGCGATGTTGCATTATCACTAACGAATTCAATTTTATTATCTCTATCGCCAACAGCTTGAGGAATGACACCTGAATTGTTTCCAACATTCACAATTGCGTCCCCTGGATATTGGTCATATTGCGTGAAGAATGAGTTGACTGATACAGCGTAACCTCTGGCCTCACCCATAATTGAACGAAGCTCTGAGCTTTTAATCAAGCTGGCTCCACCTGTTATACCGGCAATTAATAAACCGATGATGATTAATACTATTGACAACTCGATCAAGGAGAATGCCGATTTTTTAGAAGAAAAGGTCTTTTTCATAATTTATTCTAAGAGTTAAATGTTTTAATGAAACAAAGTTTTTGTTTTGTTTACTTCTGCGATTCATCTTGAAAAGATTTTATAACATGTCAAATATTTTTTACAAAAGTTTTTTGAATGTTTCTTTTTTAGACATGCATTAGTAAATATCAACAAATTCAATTTTTAAAATTTCGTAATTTACTTCTCCACCTGGAGTTTTTATTTCCACATCATCGCCAGCTTCTTTGCCAATCAAAGCCCTTGCTACTGGCGAGTTTACGGATATTAATCCTTCATCAATATTTGATTCAAATTCACTTACAATTTTGTAATTTATTTTTTTTTGATTATCTAAATTTTCTAAAGTCACCGTTGCGCCAAACTTTACTTTATCGCTTATAATTTTAGAAATATCAACGACTTCAGCGCGAATAAATTTATCTTCATAATCCCCAATTTGAGCTTCAATAAAGCCTTGGCGATCTTTTGCTGAATGATATTCTGAATTTTCGCGCAGATCTCCAAGCTCTCGCGCTGTAGCGATTTGCTTAATAACATTTGGACGATCTTCGTTTTTTAATTTTTCTAATTGTGCTTTTAATTTTTTATATCCTTCGATGGTAATTTGAAATTTTTCCATAATAATCTCTAAAATTAAAAAGTCTTTAAACCGCTGATAGTCAACAGTTTAAAGACTATATTGTTAATATTTATACTCATTTGTTTTGAATGGTCCTTCAATTTTTACATTGATATATTCAGCTTGTTTTGTTGAAAGCTTTGTAAGCTTGGCACCAAGTTTTTCTAAGTGCAAATGTGCAACTTTTTCATCAAGTTCTTTCGGCAAAATATAAACTTTATTTTGATATTTTTGATAATTATTCCACAGTTCAATTTGCGCCATCACTTGATTTGTAAAGCTCGCTGACATTACAAAAGCTGAATGCCCCGTCGCGCATCCTAAATTTAACAATCTACCTTCAGCAAGCAAAATTATTCTTTTGCCATCGGGAAAAGTTATTTGATCAACTTGCGGTTTAATGTTGGTCCATTTTAAATTTCTTAGAGCTTCAACTTGAATTTCATTGTCGAAATGCCCAATGTTTCCAACGATCGCGCAATCTTTCATTTCACGCATATGCTCGATGGTAATGATATCAACATTCCCCGTTGTTGTAATAAAAATATCAGTATTTTTAACAACATCTTCAATTGGCAAAACTTGATAACCATTCATCGCAGCTTGTAAAGCACAAATCGGATCTATTTCGGTCACAACCACTCTAGCCCCTTGGCTTTTAAAAGCTTCGGCACAACCTTTTCCAACATTTCCAAAGCCACAAATTACGACCATTTTACCGGCAATCATAACATCGGTGGCGCGTTTAATTCCGTCAATTACACTTTCTTTACAGCCGTAAAGATTGTCGAATTTTGATTTAGTAACAGCATCATTAACATTGATGGCAGGGATTTTTAATTTACCCTCTTTTTCCATTTGATAAAGTCGTGCAACGCCTGTTGTTGTTTCTTCCGAAACGCCTTTAATGTTTTTCAAAACTTCGGGATATTCTTGATGAATCATTTTAGTTAAATCGCCCCCATCATCAAGAATCATATTTGGCATCCAACCTTCTTTGCCAACTATAGTTTGACGAATACACCAATCATATTCTTCTTCAGTTTCACCTTTCCATGCAAAAACAGGAATACCAGCTTCAGCGATTGCCGAAGCGGCTTGATCAACGGTTGAAAAAATATTACAAGAACTCCAACGAATCTCTGCGCCTAAATGCACCAAGGTTTCGATTAAAACCGCCGTTTCAATTGTCATGTGCAAACATCCCACAATTTTAGCGCCATTTAGTGGCTTAGAATTGCCATATTCTGTGCGCAAAGACATCAATCCTGGCATTTCATTTTCAGCAAGAGTAATCTCTTTTCTGCCCCACTCGGCAAGGCTTATATCTTTAACTTTATAATCAGAAAATTTCATAAATTTTTAGTAATTAATTGGTTGAATTATTAGGATCCATAACAAAGGAAATGCAAAAACATATCCTATTGAAATAATATTTTTCTTACTAAAAACTTTAAAGAAAGATAGTAGCGACAAAATAAACATTACTTCGAAAAAATAATAGAGGAATGATTGATAGTCTAGGGCAATTGAGGCGATTAAAATAAATTTTATATAATCCGAAAACTGTTTTTCATTAACAAAAATATAATTAAATTTCTTGTAAATTAATTTATAAAAAATCGCTGAAGTAATAATTCCAAGTGATAGCGAGTATAAAATGCTTACCAAGGTTTGATCAAATAAAACGCGATTTATTGTTACGAAGAATAGTAAAAAAATTAAAGCTTCGCGAGGAAATCTTTTATGCGTAATGTCGCAAGCTATGATAACAACCATCGCAACCGCGATTAAACAATTTATAATAAATATTTCAGTAAAGCCAAAATTTAAATAACAAATCAAAAATAAAATTGTCGTTGAAAGCTCAACAAATAAATGAATTCGTGGAATCTTTGTTTTACAAGAGCGACATTTTCCGCAAGTAATTATCCAATTTAATAACGGGATTAAGTCGCGAGTAATGATGGTGGAGCCACAATTTGGACAGCGTGATTTTTTGCCAAAATATCTACCAAAACAAGATTCTTCTCTTGGTAATCGATAAGCAAAAAGTGTTGCGTAAGAACCGAAAATAGCCCCAAAAGCAATTACCAAAATTATTTCAAAAATATTTTCCATAGATTTTTATTTGAGATTAAAATTAAAATAAAGTTAGTTTTAAAATTCTAAAATATTATAAAATTTTAAGATTTATTTTACTTGTTTTTCTAGATATAAAATTACATCGGCTCGATCTTGTGGTTTTTTTAAACCAGCGAAAGCCATTTTTGTCCCCGGAAGATAATCTTTCGGTTTGGTTATAAATTGATTAATTGAATCACGATCCCAGGCTCCGCCTTTGGCTTTCATAGCTTCCGAATAAGAAAAGCCCGCAAAAATACCCTTAGCACGACCCACAACTGCGTAAAGCCCTGGTCCAACTTTAGCACCCTCGCCTTTACCGACATTATGACATGAAGCGCATTTTTTAAAAATTTTTGCACCGCGCTCAATATCGGCACTTATCATAAGTTCAGCAAAATCAATAATCTTTTCTTCTTTTTTAGCGACGGGTTTACCATCAAGAGACATCTCGATTTCATAACCTCTTTTTTTAACAATTTTTGGTTGATAAAATAAATCGGCGACCAATGTTGCCAAACCTGCAACACAGAAAGCAAAAGCTAAATATGTTGCGCTATCGATTGCAGATTTTTTATTTTTGTGAATTAAATTTTTAATTAAATTTCTCATAATTAATCAAACAAAGTTGAAACAGATTTTTCTTGAGTAATATTTCTAATTGCATCACCCAGAAGCGAAGCGACATTAATAATTCTAATATTTTTTACCGATAAAGTTTCGATTCTTGGCTCAATTGAATTGGTAATTACTAAATTTTTTAATTTGGAATTCGCAATTCTTTCGCAAGCTTTTCCCGACAAAACACCATGAGTTATATAAGCCGAAACTGAGTTTGCACCCTTCTCTAGTAAAGCTTCTGCGCCATTACATAAAGTTCCGCCCGAATCAACCATATCATCAACAATAATGCAATTTCTGCCTTCAACATCGCCAATAATATTCATCACCTCACTTACTCCTGCAACTGGGCGACGCTTATCAACAATTGCCAATTCAGCGTTAATTTTTTTGGCGATACCACGGGCTCTAACTAATCCACCAACATCGGGAGAAACGATTACCAAATTATTGGTGCCGAAATTTTCTTTAATATCGCGAATAAAAACTGGTGAAGCATAAAGATTATCAACGGGAATATCAAAAAATCCTTGAATTTGACCAGCGTGCAAATCAAGCGTAAGAACGCGATCCGCCCCCGCTGAAGTAATTAAATTAGCAACTAATTTTGCTGAAATTGGCGTGCGTGGAGCGACTTTGCGATCTTGACGAGCATAACCAAAATAAGGAATAACTGCGGTAATTCTCTTGGCGGAAGCGCGACGCAAAGCATCAATGGCAATCAACAATTCCAGAATGTGATCATTGGCGGGATAAGAAGTTGATTGGATTACAAAAATATCTTCACCGCGAACATTTTCTTTAATTTCAACAAAAATTTCATTATCAGCAAATTTTTTTACATCAGCATTTACAAGTTCAACCCCAAGATATTTAGCGATTTCTTGTGATAAAATTTTATTGCTATTACAGGCAAGAAGTTTCATGATTTGAAAAATTAATTTGTAGAATTATTTTAAAAAAGTTTTATAAATTATTATGTATTTAATTTTATTCTCAAAGTCTATTTTTTGAAGCAAAATTAATCAAGAATTTAATATAAATTTTCAAAATCATGGAAAATATTGAAAGCTACGACATCGTTAAAATACTACACATTGTAAGCGTTATGTCGTGGATGGCCGGCTTATTATACCTACCAAGAATTTTCGTTTATCATTGCAAAGTCGCCATCAATTCCGAAAGTGATAAACTTTTTCAAGAAATGGAACGCAAATTATTGCGCTATATTATGAATCCCGCCATGATCCTCACTTTTATTTTTGGTTTTTATATGGCGATTCAAATTGGCTTTGAAGGCTCATTTTGGCTTCATTTAAAAATTACTTTAGTATTTATTTTAGCGGGTTTTCATGGCTTTTTAAGTAAATGGCGTAAAAATTTTGCAAGCGGTAAAAATAAAAATTCTGAAAAATTTTATCGTCTCGTTAATGAAATTCCAACGGTAATAATGATTGCCACCGTAGCTCTCGTAATATTAAAACCATTCTGACTGACAACTATGAAAAACGAATATTTTCAATCAACAGAATTCTTAGAAAAAGAAAAAGTTTTTTTAAAAAAACATAATTTAGTAAAAATTATTCAAGATGAAAAAATTTTAACTGATTATGTTCCTTACGCAACTGACAATAATTTTTGTCATCAACAACTTTATAGCCATCCCTTTATTTACGCACATCAAGACGCTTTTGATAATTTACAAAAAGCATCTAAACTTGCTGAAGAAGAAGGTTTTAAAATTCGTATTTGGGATGCTTATCGTCCCTTTGAAGCTCAGGCTTTTATGGCCGATAAATTCCCCGAACATGTTAGGGATGGTTATGTTTCGCATCCAAGTGAAGGGGTTGCCACTCATGTACGCGGGATTGCAATCGATTTAACTTTAGTCGATAAAAATGACAAAGAATTAGATATGGGAACGGGTTTCGATGACATGTCTGAGCAATCTCATCATGGTTCAAAGCTCATTCAAAAAAACAATAAAGAGGCTGAAAAAAATCGTCAAATTCTTGCCGAAATTATGGAAAAATCTGGTTTTCAAATTTATGAAAATGAATGGTGGCACTATAATTTAAAAATTTTTAAATTTGATGAAAAAGGTGAAATTATTGGGGCCGAAAGCGTTGCCGATAAAAAATATCCAAAAATTCCCGAAGGAGAATTTATAGATTTACTATCCGTTGAAATAAAAAATTTTTTAAATGAGAAAAAATTCGATTAACAAAATTATTTGAACAAAAATGTCGAACTTAGTTAAAATAAATGATAAAAATCTTGATATAATTTTTGATATTCGTTACGCCAGCACCAACAATGTTTGTAAACAAATATTATATCACGAAACCTACAATGAACTTCACCAAGAAGCTTATATAAAATTTGAAAAAGCCGTGAATTATGCCAAAAATCTTGGTTATAAATTTAAAATTTTCGACGCTTATCGACCTTTAGCAGTACAAAAATTTATGTTCGAATATTTTCAAAAATTTCCGCAATATCAAAGTTTTTTTTCAAATCCTGAAACTGGCTCAATTCCGCATTGTCGAGGCGTTGCCCTTGATTTAACTTTGTGCGATTTATTTGGCAATGAACTTGACATGGGCAGTGATTTTGATGAACTTTCTGACCTCGCTTTCCATAATTGTCCTAAAATTTCTCGATCTCAACTCAATAACCGCAACACTTTGCTTGGAATTATGATGTTCGCCGGCTTTGATTTTTATAGCCAAGAATGGTGGCATTATCAACTTTTCGATGCAAGAAAATACGAAGTGATTTTAGATAATTAATTTTGTAATTATAATTTATTTAAACAATGCGTAAACATGTTGCTCTAGCTTTAATAGCTTTTTTAATTTTTACAACTTCATGTAATGGCTTAACAAAAAAATTGTGGAATTGGCATGGTTACGAAGAAGATTTTAAGCATTTTTTAATCAATAAACAAAATGGTTATGTAGTTTTTTTGGCGCAGAAATTTCATTATATTTTTATTGATAATTCCAATTTAATGAAAAATATTTTATTGTGGAAAGACCGTCGTACGCTTTTCATTGATACCTCAGAAACTGAAATTCATGTTGATAAAAATAATCAAGGTTATTCGCGTTAAAAAATAGCCTAAACGGCTATTTTTAGCGAATAACGGGATCGTGAGCGCAAACGCGCGAAGCAATCCCCGTCGCGAATCTTTTTCGAAGAAAAGATGAAGGTTACTTTGCGTTAAAAAATAGCCTAAACGGCTATTTTTAGCGAATAACGGGATCGTGAGCGCAAACGCGCGAAGCAATCCCCGTCGCGAATCTTTTTCGAAGAAAAGATGAAACGTTTATCCGCAAAAAAATTCTAAAAAAGACGATTTCTTGATTTTGTTTATAACTTTAAAAAAACTCATATTTTTTAATATAAAATCATCTAAAAATTACAAAAATTATCTTAAAAAATCACCAATTTTTGTTTAAAAAAATTTATAAATTTGTGGATTAAAAACATAATCAAGAAATTGATTTTTTGAAATTTTTTTTTGTTTCAACTTTTTGTATAATCTTAAAACCGTTGTCGCTGTAAGTTTTCTGACCCCCCACGATTCTAGAAACTTAACTACCGTTAAGTTTCTAGAATCCGCTCCCCCTCAAGGGGGGAGCCAGAGCCTGAAGCTTTTTAGAGCTTATGAAATTTGTAGGGGTGTAAGCCCTCAAGGGGGGAGCCAGAGCCCGTAAGTTTTACGAGGATTTTTACCCGCAAATGATTTCGAAAACCCTAAATCTCATCGCGGATACGGCGATTTACTCGCCGTGGAGCGATTCAACTTCTCCCTAAATTTGCATCGCAAATTTAATGCGTAGCAAGCAAATTTAATTCAGTGACGCCCTAATTTTCTTAGTTGCTTCAACCATGCCACGGAGTGCCGATTTAGTTTCTGGCCAGTCGCGAGTTTTTAAACCGCAATCTGGATTAACCCAAATTTGCTCTGGATCCAAAACTTTCAAAGCTTTGTTAAGCAATTGCTCCATTTCGTCAACCGAAGGAACTCGTGGCGAGTGAATATCATAAACGCCTGGTCCAATCTCATTTGGATATTTGAAGTTAATGAAAGCATTCAACAACTCCATTTGCGAGCGTGAAGTTTCAATCGAAATCACATCGGCGTCCATATCGGCAATCGCTGAAATAATGTCATTAAATTCAGAATAACACATGTGAGTGTGGATTTGCGTGCGGTCTTGCGCAACTGAGGCTGTAATGCGGAAAGCATCCACCGCCCATTTCAAATATTCATTCCAATTTTTTTGACGAATCGGCAAGCCTTCTCTAAGAGCGGCTTCGTCGATTTGAATAATTTTGATACCGGCTTTTTCAAGATCCAAAACTTCATCACGAATAGCAAAAGCGATTTGAATTGTAGTATCTTTGCGTGGTTGATCATCGCGCACGAAAGACCATTGCAAAATTGTAATTGGCCCCGTCAACATGCCTTTCATAATTTTTGAAGTAAGGCTTTGTGCATATTTTGCCCATTCAACCGTCATAGCTTTTGGACGCGAAACATCACCGAAAATTACCGGTGGTTTTACGCATCGTGAACCATAACTTTGCACCCAACCATTTTTGGTGAAGCAAAAACCACTAAGTTGTTCGCCGAAATATTCGACCATGTCGTTACGCTCAAATTCACCATGAACCAAAACATCAATACCGATTTCTTCTTGAAATTTAACGGTGCGCGCGGTTTCTTCTTTGATGAATTTTTCATATTCGGCTGGCGAAATTGTGCCAGCTTTGAAATCTGCTCTAGCCTTACGAACTTCTTTAGTTTGCGGGAAAGAACCGATTGTTGTAGTTGGCAATAAAGGCAAGTTCAACGCTTTTTGTATTTTTTTTCTTTGCTCATAATTGCTATCGCGATTAAGCAAAGATTCGTCAATATTCGCAACGCGTTTTTTAACTTCTTGATTATGAATTTTTGCAGAGATTTTGCGATTAGCAACAGCTTTTTTGTTGCTATCAATCAAGCTTTGAACCGAAGATTCTTCGCCATTCACAGCTTTAGCAATCGCTACAATTTCATGTAATTTTTCAGTGGCAAAAGCTAACCAAGATTTGATTTCTGAATCTAAAACAGTTTCATTTTGTAAGCCGACTGGAACATGCAGGAGTTGGCACGAAGGCGCAACAATCACGCGATCTTTTCCAAGTTTTGATACCGCTTTTTTAGCAATCGCAATTGAATTTTCTAAATTATTAATCCAAATATTACGACCATCAACCAAACCTAAAGATAAGGTTTGATTATCGCGCACTAAATTCAAAACTTTTTCAAATTGTTGAGGTGCACGAACTAAATCGACATGAACCGAATCAGCTTGTAAATCAAAAGCTAATTCAGCATTTTCTTCAAGACTTTCGAAATAAGTTGCCAAATGTAATTTAATTGAACCAGCAAATTTACGAAGTTGTGGATAGGCTTTTATGTAGGCTTGAACCGCTTCTTTTGAAAGGTCGGTAACCAAAAAAGGTTCGTCAATTTGCACATCTTTTACACCAATTTCATGCAATTTTTTGAATAATTCTTGATAGGCTTCGAGTAAATCATCGAGTAAATCAAGTTTATTTGAGCCATCTGTTGTTTTGCCCAAAAGTAAGAATGTAACTGGTCCGAGAATCACTGGACGGGTTTCGATGCCAGCTTTTTTTGCTTCAAGAAATTCATCAAAAATTTTATTTGAAGAAATTTTAAATTTTTGATTTTTAGAAAATTCGGCAACTAAATAATGGTAATTAGTGTCGAACCATTTAGTCATTTCCATGGCAGTAACATCAATGCCAGCAACTTGCGCTCCACGAGCCATGGCAAATAATAAATCTAAACCAACAACATTACCCAAAGAAAACTTAAATGCTTCAACAAAACGATGCGGGATTGAACCAAACAAAGCAATATTATCAAGCACTTGATCATAAAATGAAAAATCATTTGAAGGTACAAAATCAATGCCAGATTTTTGTTGTAATTGCCAATTATTGTGGCGAATTTCTTGAGCAGATTTTTGTAAATCAGCGTGATTTGAAGAATTTTTCCAAAAACTTTCAACAGCTTTTTTTAATTCGCGATTTGCTCCAATGCGAGGAAATCCAAGGGATGCGGTTTTAACCATAAATATTTAAATTTAAATTTATGCAAGGCTTTGCAAAAAATATTGTAGGCAGACTTGCCAAAAAATTTGTGAGAAATTTTTTATTTGCTAAAAATTGATTTTAATTTAGCATAAATTTAATCTTAAAAATTATTTTACTAACAAGCAAAGATTTTTTTAATTAATTCACAAATGACAATTTATAAAACTGATATAGTTATCGTCGGAGCCGGTCCCGCTGGCCTATTTAGCATCTTCGAAGCTGGTATGCTGAAAATGAAATGCCATATAATCGACACCCTTGAAATCATTGGCGGTCAATGCACGGCGCTTTATCCTGAAAAACCAATTTACGATATTCCCGCCCATCCAAAAGTTTTGGCAAGCGAATTAATTGAGCTTCTTGAAGCGCAAGTGGAGCCATTTCATCCCGTTTATCATCTTAATCAACAAGTGCAAAAAATCGACGAAAAAAATGATGGTGGTTTTGTTGTTGAAACTTCTAAAAATGTTAAAATTGAATGTAAAGCGATAATCATTGCCGGTGGCTGTGGAGCCTTCGGACCGAATCGCCCTCCCCTCGAAAATATCGAAAAATTTGAAGGTAGTTCAATTTTTTATTCGGTGCGCAATAAAAAAGAATTTGTTGATAAAAAAGTTGTAATTGCTGGTGGCGGAGATTCCGCCGTCGATTGGGCGATAAGCCTCGCCGAAATTGCTCAAAAAATTTATGTTGTACATCGTCGCGATAAATTTCGTTGCGCTCCCGAAAGTGCCGACAAAATGAAAAAACTCGAAGCGCAGGGTAAAATTGAAATGGTAATTCCATTTCAACTTGAGGGCCTCGAAGGCAATGATTCCAAACTTTCACATGTTATCGTTAAAGATTTTGATAATAATATTAAAAAAATTGAAGCCGATTATTTATTGCCATTTTTTGGACTCGCCATGGAGCTTGGACCTATTGCCAATTGGGGTCTGAATCTTAATAAACACCATATCGAAGTTGATCGCGGAACAATGCAAACTTCTATAAAAGGCATTTATGCGGTTGGCGATATTGCCACTTATCCACATAAATTAAAATTAATTTTAACAGGCTTCGCCGAATGCGCCAGCGCCTGCCATGATATTTTTAAATTAGTTTTCCCAGATCAAGTTTATCACTTTGAATATTCAACCAGCAAAGGCATTTCATAATATGTTTTCAAAATTAGAGTTCTTAATTGCCTTACGCTATCTAAAGTCAAAGCGCAAAGAAGGTTTTATTTCGGTAATTGCAATTTTTTCTTTTATCGGAATTATGATTGGCGTTGCCACCTTGATAATAGTGATGTCGGTGATGAATGGCTTTCGTTATGAATTAGTAAATCGCATTCTCGGCATCAACGCTCATCTTACAATTTACAGTCGTCAAGGGCAAATTCATGATTACGAAAAAATTATTGCGGATTTAAAACAAATCGATGGCGTAAAACATTTAAACCCAATCATCGAAAGCCAAGCCATGCTTTCTCACAATGGCAAAAATCTTGGCGGATTAATTCGCGGAATTAAAGCTGAAGATTTAAAAAACAAAGAGTTAATTTCTAAAAATATTGTTGAAGGCAACATCGAAACAATTAATCAAAAAGATTCTATAATAATCGGCTCTTCGATTGCTCAATCAATGAATTTACAAAATGGCGATAAAATAAAAATAATTTCTGCCGAGACCAACGAAACCATAATCGGCGCTATTCCACGCATTAAAACTTACC
>Ga0209596_1002422_pt1 | contig 15396 bp, 8 predicted proteins | sample M_130807_MF_Meta_FD_187314 | JGI IMG/M metagenome (GOLD analysis project Ga0209596, IMG submission 187314) | Freshwater microbial communities from Lake Montjoie, Canada to study carbon cycling - M_130807_MF_MetaG (SPAdes) (version 2) | ecosystem: Environmental > Aquatic > Freshwater > Lake... | reverse complement strand
TGTCCGTTATCACTATTTAAATATTCCTCTTCTTCTTCGTTAGAAATAAAGCCTGTTTCAATTAATACCGCTGGCATTGCAACAGCTTGTAATACCCAAATGCCTTTTTGGCGTTGTTGGGCTTGTCGGCTAATACGTCCTAGTTTTTGAAATTCTTCTTCAATTGTAAGGGCTAAATTAGCACTACGTTGAAAATATTGTTGGGTTTTAATGGTTGAAATCATCATTTTGGTAGGATCGTTTGGATTAAAATCTTTTAGTTCCTTTGCAGAAACACTATCCATATACAAATCCATATTTTCGCTCAAAGCTTCTTTTTTAGCATCGGTTTTGCCAACACCATAAATATAGGTTTCGGTTCCTTTTGCAGGACTTGGAGTGGTCCATCGTCTATAATCAGCTACGGTTCTTGTTAATTTTTTCTTCTTTTTACCCTTGCCTTTATAATAGGTTTCGGTATGATGTCCAATTACTTCGCTATGTTTTTGAGGGCTGGCATCGTTAACGTGGATACAAACAAAAAGGTCTCCTTTTGCTTGGTTGGCAATATTGGCTTTTACAATTACAGAACTAAATATATCTTCTCTTCGTGTCATAACAACTTCTATCTCCGGCATTTCATCGTGTAACATTTGCTCCAACTTAAGAGAAACTGCTAGGGCAATGTCTTTTTCGTGAGAGAATTTACCATGGGCACCGCCGTCTGCACCGCCATGGCCTGCATCAATTACAATTTTACGCAGTGCTTGTTTTTGAACGGGCAAAGCTTTGTTTTGGGTAAATGACATAGCCACAAGCCCGCAAAAACAGAGTAGTAATAAGGCCAATAAATATTTTCGCATCATAGTAATTCGTTAAAGCATTTAGTTCATACAACAATTTACAGGTTGAAGGCCTTATTTTTGCCTTCTTAGTATTATGAGCAAACTGCGCAAATTTAACGTAAAAACCCTGCTGGCTATTGTTGTAGTTGGTTATTTAATGATATTAACAATTCATACAAAGGGGGCAACTGCGCATAACGGTCACGTATTTCTCTTTGAGAATTCACTAAATGATACAGTTCCAGCAAGGGTTTCAAAGAAAATCACCCTTGAAAATGGAGAGGAAGACACCTTGCGAATAGATTCCATCCCTAAAGTAGACACCCTAAAAATTTCTAAAGATTCAATTGATGCGCCCATAAAATATAATGCCGAAGATTCGGGGGTTTTGGTCATTGCTACCCGTCAGTTTTACCTATATGGCAAGGCTAAGATGGATTATAAAGACATGAAATTAGACGCGGCTACTATAAAATACGACCAAGAAACCCAAGAAATTAGGGCTTATGGCGGAACAGATACAGCCAATAATCCGTTAAATAAACCCCATTTCGACCAAGGAGAAACCAAAACCATCAGCGATACCATTGCATTTAATACTAAAAGCGGAAAGGCCTTAATTCAAAATACTTTTTTACAAGAAGGGGAGATTTATGTAAATGCATTGAAGTTGAAAAAAATTAATGCCGATGAAGCATTTGCTTATCGAGCGCGATTTACTACTTGTAATTTAGATACCCCGCATTTTGCCTTTAGAACTGCTAGAATGAAAATTGTGGCCAATAAAATGGGCATCTCGGGTCCTGCTTTTCCAGAATTTGAAGGCGTTCCAATGCCAATTGGAATTCCATTTGGTTTGTACCCATTGGCAAGAGGAAGACACTCTGGAATTATTGCACCAGCATTTATTACAAGTGAAGATTTTGGAATTGGTTTAGAAGGATTGGGTTTTTATAAAGTAATTAATGAGAATATAGACATGACCACCAAGGCTAATTTATATTCTTATGGTGGCTGGTTGGTGAATTTGAATTCTAAATATTTAATGCGCTATAAGTTTGCAGGAAACCTAAACCTAACTTTTCAAAACACTAAAATGTTAAACCGGTCGGGTTTAGTAAAGGACGAGTTTAGTGGATCAAAATCGTTTATGATTAATTGGAGTCATACCAGTGATACGCGTGCAAGACCTGGTACACAATTTGGCGCAAGTGTGAATTTTGGTAGTACCAAATTCAATAAATCATTATTAAATAATCCGTATCAAAATTTTAATAACCAGTTAGGATCTTCTATCAATTATAGCAAAGACTGGTATGGCAAATACAATTTATCGGTGAATGCTAACCACAACCAAAATAGCAATACGGGCTTGGTAAATATGAATTTGCCAACTGTGAATTTTAATATGGTTACTATTTATCCGTTCCAGAAAAAAGAAGGAGTAGGCACACCAAAATGGTACGAAAAAATTGGGTTAGGATATAGTGGGAATTTACAAAATCAATTTTCATTTTACGATACGGCATTTAATTTTAGAAGAATGTTAGATACTGTACAGTGGGGAGCGCAACACAATATTCCTATATCATTGTCTTTGCCTTCTTTAGGGCCTATAACCATTAGCCCTAGTATATCTTACGAAGAAAGGTGGTATGGTCAACGCAATTTTAAAACCTGGAATGCTGCAAAAGAAAAAGTAGATACCGCCATTCAAAAAGGATTTTATACTGCCCGACAAATGAGTTTTGGAATAGGAATAAACACGCGGATATTTGGTACTTATCAATTTAAACATTCAAAAAATATAAAAGCAATTCGACACGAGGTTCGCCCCAATTTTTCATTGAACTATAAGCCCGATATGGCTGGTCCTTTTCATTATTCAACGCAGGTAGATACTAGTGGTAGAAAATATCGTTTCTCTCAATTTGATGGCGGTATTATGGGAAGTTTTGGCGAAGGTAAATTTGGTGGGATAGGGTTTGGGGTAGATAATTTATTAGAGATGAAAGTGCTGGATAAATCTGATTCAACAGGCGTTGCTACCAAGAAAGTTAAACTCATTGATGGGTTTGGATTTTCATCATCTTACAATATGATGGCTGATAGTTTTGCCCTAGGGAGTTTTAATATTTATGCGCGTAGTACCTTGTTTGATAATATAAATATTACTGCGGGTGCCAACCTTGATCCTTACATGATTGATAGTAAAGGCTACAGTGTAAATAAATTATTATTTGATCCTACAAAATTAAAATTTGGTAGAATTACTAGTGCCAATTTAGCTATTTCAACATCCTTTAAAAGCAAAACAAAGGATGAAAAAGCAGGCAAGGATAGTAAGGATAAAAAAGAGTTGCCAATGGATCCTTTTATGACGCCAGATGAACAACAAAGACAATTGCAATTTGCACGCGCTAACCCTGCAGAGTTCACAGATTTTAATGTGCCATGGTCTTTGAGTTTTTCTTATTCTTTAAATTATACGCGCACACTAAAACCCGATTATAGTGGGTTTATTAACCAAATATATTCTTCGGTAAATTTTAATGGAGATTTTACACTCACCCCAAAATGGAAAATGGGCGGAACCGGTTATTTTGATTTTAATGTTGGAAAAATTCAACAGATAAGTATGTTCATTACACGTGAAATGCACTGCTGGCAATTGGCTATTAATATTACTCCAATTGGTATGTATCGATCTTTTAATATCACCCTAAATCCTAAGTCTGGGATACTACGTGATTTGCGTATTAATAGGAGCAGAACCTTCTCTAATTATTAGTCGTTCGCTTTATAATAGTCCCACATAATTTGAAAAACTTTGTCTTTCAATTCTTTGGTGGTTAAACCTTCGGAACTAATTGCTGGCAAAAAATGAATCTCTAAAGGATGCGGCATTAAGTAAAAAACTTTATGGGTAGGCATGGCTTTTTTGGTGTGTAAAATGACTGCAGGGATTACCGATGTTTTGGTATCTACAGCTAATTTAAAAGCGCCATCAAAAAAAGGTTTCAACGGATCGTTCGAACGATTGCGTGTGCCTTCTGGGAAAATACACATATGAAAACCCTTACGCAGCGCAGCTTTCATGTCTTCGAAACTTCTGCGTCTGCTTCCATCACTATTTCTGTCTACCAATACAGATCCGCGTGCGTAATAAAATCCAAACAAAGGAACTTTTGTAAATTCTTTTTTAGCAATGGTTTGATTTGGTCCTGGAATAAATGGTGCAGACATAGGTACATCTAACATGGCATTGTGGTTACAAGTCACTACATAGGTTTGGCCTTTTGCAAAATTTTCTTTTCCCTTAACGCTAACTGGGCAACCAATTAAATGTAGCCAGGAAAAATTCCATACGCGTGCAATGCTTATAAACCACCACATCCCCTTAGGATCTTTTACTAATTTTGTAAGTAAAGATGGAATAACAATAATTAAGAAAGTTCCTGCAAAACTTATCAATCCCCAAAAAGACCAAATGCGTGCAAATATTTCAATTAATATTCCAGAAGGGGCTTTCTTTTTAGTCATAAATAGTAAGTTATTGCTGGGCAAATGTACAATCAAATGTATTCTATTGTTCGGAGTTGATATTCCAATTAATAGGATCGTATCCAGCGCGCATGAGTAGTTCATTAGAGCGGCTAAAATGTTTGCAGCCATAGAATCCTTTTTCAACACTAAAAGGCGAAGGATGGGCCGCTTTTAAAACATGGTGCTTGGTTTCGTCAATCAGCCCTTGTTTGTCTTGGGCAAAACGGCCCCATAATAAAAAAACAACGCCTTGTTTTTCTTCGGAGATTTTTTTAATCACGGCATCTGTAAAATTGATCCAACCAATTTTTGCATGACTGGCTGGTTCATTAGAACGAACAGTTAAACTCGCATTTAATAAAAGAACACCTTGTTCGGCCCAAGGAGTGAGGTTACCTGTTGTAGGAATGGGCAGGCCAATATCGTTTCTTAATTCTTTAAAAATATTTTGCAAAGAAGGCGGACAGGGTACTCCATCTGGCACAGAAAAGCTTAAACCATGTGCCTGACCGGGTCCATGATAGGGGTCTTGCCCCAAAATAACCAGTTTCACCTGGGTAAATGGCGTTTTTTCGAAGGCATAGAATATTTTATTTCCAGCAGGATAAACGATGGCGTTTGTGGCTTTTTCTGCCTTTAAATGGCTTGCAATCTGCAAAAAGTACGTTTTTTTGAATTCGTCTTTGAGCAACTCTTTCCAACTATTTTCAATTTTTACCTCCATTATTGTAAATGCTTTTGGATGCAAACTAATTAAAATTTATTTTCGCGTCCCTTCAAGCAAGGAATTGTTTGAATTGGTTCGGTAGCTCAGCTGGATAGAGCACAAACCTTCTAAGTTTGGGGTCATTGGTTCGAATCCAATCCGGATCACGATTTTTTTTATTAAAATACGTTAATGTCTGTAAACTAACTGTTTATCAGACATTTTTCGTTTTAGTTACTACTACAAATAGCAATTTTTCTATGTTTTATTGTTATTAAATTATTATTTATTTAATACTATAATATTAATTTTCTTTAGATAGACCGTATTTTTTCTTGCATGATTGTTATATAAATACTTTTATTAAAATAAAATCTTGATAAATGCTTTTTTCTAAAATCAAACTTGTATTTGTTTTTGCCTTAGTTGGATTAATTAATATCAGTTGTTCGAAAAATAAGACAGGTGATTCATTACCTGTTATTGCAGCTGTTAATAGTAATTTAATTCATTTTGTTTTTACTTCTGACCCTCATTATGGTTTAACTAAAGCAACTTTTCAGGGTGCTAATAATGTGGATGCATCAATTGTAAATGCTGCTTTGGTTAATAAATTGAATGCTTTAAATGCAGTAACCTTACCAAATGATGGAGGTGTTAATGCTGGACAAACAATTGATTTTGTTGACTGTATTATTACAGGCGGCGATATTGCGAATAGAGAAGAAACAAGTAGCAATATTCAGGCCGCCACCATTTCTTGGAACCAGTTTTCTAAAGATTATATTGCCAATTTGAAATTAACAAACAGAAATAAACAAAAAACAGATTTATTTATTGTACCGGGTAACCACGATGTATCAAATACTGTTGGATATTATGCTAGCATGGCGCCACCAACAGATGCTTCTTCAATGATTGGTATGTATAACCTCATGATTAATCCTAGTATACCTAAAACAGCGGCATCATTTAATTATGTAACTGATAAAGTTCATTATTCTAAAGATATTCAAGGCATTCATTTTATGTTTATTAATCTTTGGCCAGATTCTTCAGAAAGAGTCTGGATGGTTAAAGACCTTCAAAATGTAAGCAGTACAACACCCGTTTTTCTTTTTATGCATTCTATCCCGAACGTTGAAGCGCGTTTTTTTACCAATCCTAACAATAGCCAAAATATCAATGCTACTGATAAATTTGAAAATCTTCTTTCTGAGGTATTTAAAGATGGAGCCAAAACCATTAATGATGTAGCTTATATTGAACAAAGAGCGTTTACTGATTTTTTAAAGCTTCGTCCTAATATCAAAGCTTTTTTTCATGGACATAATAATTATAACCAATATTATGTTTGGCAAGGACCCGATAATAATATCTCGCTGAATTGTTTCCGCGTAGATTCTCCTATGAAAGGATCGGTTTCAGCTACTGATGAAACAAAATTATCTTTTCAATTCGTTGCAGTTGATACTACAACTAAAAACATGACCATTAGAGAATGTTTGTGGAATCCAACACCTTCTAACCCTGCAGCACAGGTTACATGGGGAACTTCGGCTACTATATCTTTAAAATAGAGTTTAGTAATTCTATTTGTCTTGATCTGTTTAAAAAAATATGGGATGACAGATTTACTGCCACCCCATATAATGTATCTATCAATAATTATTTGTTTTTAACCGAGATAGGTAAAGATGGATTTGCCGCCCAATTAATCAAATTACTACCAATTGTATATAGATACTGGTAGATAGCTAAACTAATGTACATGCCAATCAATCCTAAGGCAACGTTAACATAGTTTCCTACAACACCTACTAAGTCTTGAGCGCTCCAAACAAAATCGCCATTAAACTGTCCTGCAGCTGCCATACGGTATCCTGTAATGGATTGTAAGCCTTCTGCAACTGATTTTAATCCTACTGCATTTAACAAGGTTGAAAATGTTTCAGCTGGAAAAGTAAATACAGGCACCAATGGTTTTAATAAATCCATGTCGCCACCTGTGCTAAATAAATTGTGGTCTGTAATAAAAGACAAGGTAGTTGCAAATGCTGCAAACAAACCTGCAATGGCTAAAACTTCTCCTACAATACGAATATTTGTTTTTACAAAATCGTTGAATACAAAAGAAATCATGCCATTATGTGTGCCGCCTAATGTTTCGCCCCTCGATTTAATTACTTGCGCAATTGGAAAAGCAGAATACATTAATAATACCAGTGTAATGATGCTGCCAGCTTTTTCAATTAAGCTATGCGCGTCTGTTAAATAAGCAAAACCTGCTCTTAACAAACTAATTTCCATCACTACCAGTGTAACCAAAGCCAGAAACTGATAAATCGTCTTAACATAACATCGAATTCCATGCTCTCCATCAAAGCTTTCAACTGCAGCATTTACTTTTGCGTTTAACACTTTTTGGTTAACGAAATTTGGGATTTCGAGTAACTGATTAAAAATTTTTTTCATACGTTTTTGTTTTTGTGTAATAAAAATACCTTTTTTGTTTAACAATTTGGCTTTTATTGTTAATTATTTATACACAAAACAAGTTATTTACATATGATTTCTCTTTAATATAATAAATTTTAGAGGGTTTTTAAAGAGATGAATTAAAATAGCCAAAAAAAAACACACATCGGTAAGGATGCGTGCTTTTTTCAATTATCGGGGGATTTCTTTTCTATTTTAATTTAAAAGGTAAATACCAATTGTTTTTGTCCATTAATTTTGCTCTTACTGCAGCTGCATTAGGAATGCCATCTTTTAATAATTTAGCATATACTTTATCTGCTATAAAACTTGGGTCATTTCTTCTTAATGCAATACGTAATAAATCGGGCCAGCGTGTTCCTTCAAAGCCATTTTCTAAACCTGTTTCGTTAATTAAATTTGCTTCAATTTGATTTAAACTATCAGTCGCTGAAACCGCTTGGTCTACTAAATTGGCTCTTGAACGAATGCCAATATTTCTATACCAATCACTACGATAGTATGGCACACCCGCACTTCCGCTATTTCTTGCGTCAAAATTAAATGGATAAGAATCGTTTAAAGTATTGTGGTAAAGTGTTACATCACTTGTTGGGGCAGGATATGCACCCGCAATACCTGAGTTTAATAAACCCCATGCTAAGCGATATCGTCCAACCCTGTTTGCTGCTTCTGCAAAACGCATATGCAATTGTGTTTGACGAAACAAAAACCATTTGCTGTCTTTTTGTAAAACGTTTAATGGAAGATTGGTATTGTTATTAATATAGTTGTATAAAAACTTCATTACAACGGGTTGTCCATTAATATTTTTCCAACTTAATTGTCCGCGTGCATCATAGGGAATACCTGGTGTTCCGGTTGCAGCACTCGCAGATTTTTGTTGCTCATTATCCCACATATCTGTGGCATTTTTTGACGGCTTTACTAAATAACTTCCGCCAATATTAGAGAACAATTTTACAAATGGATTTTCTGGTTTGAATTTATTATCGAATGGAATTGCCCAAACCCACTCTCTTCTAAATCCTTCTGTAGTAGTTGGTAATTCAAACATTATGCGCCATTGTGAATTGGTTACTAAAGTAGAGGCGTCACCTGCTCTTGAATAAGTAATATAATGGTCAATATCGCCATTACTATCCCAACCTACTTTGTACATAGAATAATAAGATCCATTTATGGTTCCTGCAGTACCAGTTTCCATTACTTGTCTGTAATAATTAGCTGCTTGTACATAATTCCCTTTCCATAAATTTAAATCGGCTAAAACCACTTTTTTATTAACAAACCATTTTTGAGTAGGGTAGCCATCAACAGTAATAGCAAGTGTGCTTGAACTAGCATATTCATCTTTATAAGTAGCCCTTTCAGATACATTGATTAAACTATCTAATAATACATTGAAAGTTAATTTTGGAAATTTAGATTCGTTGTTTACATCGTCTAAAGTTGCCAAAGCGTCTGTTACATAAGGTACACTTCCGTAGTGAATACCTAATTGTAAGTATAAGAAACTGCGTAAAAAAAGCACATCTGAATAGCGTTCTTGAAACTCTGCTTCTTTCATTTTTTTTGCATCATGCATGCTGTTGAAATTTCTCAACACGTCATTGCAATTAACAATCAATTCGTAAAATGGTCTTGGATTGGCATATGGGTTTTCGGCAGTAACACTATGGGTACTAATTTGACGCAAATATTCGTCGGCATTATCGGTATACTCTAGCATATCTCCGCGTAATTCATTTAGCACAATATAACGTTCTGCTAAACTGGTGAATTTGCCATACAAGCCAACAATAGCAGCATCTGCATCATATACGTTACGATACATTTGACTAGCATCTAATTGGGCCTGAGGAAGTAGGTCGAATGTTTTTTTGCAAGAAGAGAAAGCGGTTGCTCCCAAAACTACTAGCAAACAATATTTAATAAAAAACCTTTTCATACTATCTTATTTTAAGAATTCTTTTATCTGATAACTGTTATTATAATCCAAAACGAACACCAAAAATCACACTCTTGAATTGTGGGTCTAAACCGGTATCAATTCCTTGTGCAAAAATGCTAGTGGCTGCACAAAATTCAGGATCGTATCCTTTGTACTTGGTTAAAGTAAATAGGTTAGTACCTGTTGCATAAATTGTTGCATTGTGTAATACACCTGATTTTAATGGAATATAATATTGTAATGAAATAGAACGCAAACGGAAATAAGAGCCATCTTCTATCCAACGATTACTGAATCTGCTATTGCCCATTGGATCTCCAAATGTTGCTTTTGGCATATCTGTTATTTGACCCAACCCATGCCATCTATTAATTACTGCAGATAATTGATTTTCTATACCTGCCATAGATTCTAAACGATAACGCATGTAATTATATACATCGTTGCCTTTGCTAAAAGTGAATAGCGCATTCAATTCAAAACGATTGTAAATAATTTTATTTGTAATGCCTCCAGTAAAATCTGCATTAGGATTGCCTATTACTTGGCGATCATTTTCATCAATTATTTTATCGCCATTTACATCTGCAAAACGAATATCTCCAGCATTGAAATTCGAGAAACTGCCATTGGTATTTTTCTTACTCAAATTAGCGGCACCTGCTTCGGCATCTGTTGCAAAAACGCCTTTAGCAACATAACCATAAAACAAGTTGGCATCTTGTCCATTAGCAGTAATGATGGTAGCCCCTGCGTAATTGGTTGTGAATTGACCATTGGGTACTGAAATGATATTGCTTTTGTTTTTGCTGATATTAAAACCTAAATCCCATTTAAATGAATTTTGATTTATCACGCGCGCAGTTACGCTTAGTTCAATACCGTTGTTACGCATACTGCCACCATTTGTTATTACAGAACTGAATCCAGTTGTTGTATTTAAGTCTTGGTAAACAAGCATGTTAGAGGTAGTGTTTTGATAGGCATCTAAACTGATTGATAAGCGTTCGTTTAAGATAGCAAAATCAATTCCTGCATTTATTTTTTTACTGGTTTCCCATTGCAATTGTGGATTAGCAATTCCTGTACGAACCAATCCTTGCATACCTAATAAATTTTGAGAACCATAGGTTTGTCTACTAGTATAATTACCAATATCATCATTGCCACTTAATCCGCATGATGCACGAAGTTTCAATAAATTAATACCAGATTTAGCCATGAACTTTTCTGAGGATATTAACCAAGCAGTGGATAGGGAAGGCATCAAGGCCATTCTTACACCATTAACAGCAATGCCATCTTTTACTGCTGTACCAAATCTTGATGAAGCATCTGCAGCCATATTAAATGATAAGAGGAATTTGCTTTTATATGCATAGTCGGCATTGGCATAAATATTCATCCAATTCCAATTGCCAATTCCACCACCTACTTGACGAAGGGCTGTTAAACCGTTTTGTACACTTACTAATTCGTCTGTTGCAGAATTAAAACCTAGTGCAAAATCTTGCTCTGCTTTGTTGTTTTGATAACGTACACCTGCTCTTGCAGTGAATTTATTATTAGTACTTAGTTTGTTATTGTATTCTAAATAGGTATCGTTAAAAATAGATGACAATCTTTTTACTTGTGTTCCTAATCTGTTGTTAGCAATGGCATTGCTAAGTGTGTCTTTTACTACGCCAATACTTGGTACGAAAATATTTTCACGAACCTTATCATACACTATGCCTATGATAGTATTTGCTTTAAGTCTTGGGCTGATTTCAAATGAGAAACCAACTGATCCAGCAAATCGATAGTACTTATTGTAATTCTTCATCAGTTCAATTACTGCCGAAGGATTACTGATTCCTAATACGTCTGCATCAGCTAAGTTCGGGCTTACAATTCCTGCACTATTTACCACATGGTCAGTTAAGAATGGCGCTTTAACCAATGATAAATAAATAGGCGCTGTTTTATTAGAAATTCCTTGATCTTTTAAATTTTGTTCGTTGTAAGTGTAAGCAAAATTAGAGAAACCTTTAAAGCGCTTGCTGAAATTAAACTCTGCATTAAAACGCATATTGTAGCGCGTTAAATTGGTACCTGTTACAATGCCTTCGTTTTTCATATAGCCCATACTCAAACCGTAAGTTGCTATATTATCTCCACCTGTTACTTTTAAAAAGTAATTATGGCTTAAACTATTTTGCAATACTTTTTGCTGCCAGTCTGTTTCGTTATGGTAAGTAGGATATTGTGTATTGGTAGTTGTGTTATCATTCATGTAAGGAAGTGCTGCTATTTCAGTACTAGTCATTCCTTTACTTTGTAACATTTCATTTAAATAAACCCTGTAGTCTTTTGAATTCATTACAGGTAAATTATTTGGCGCTTGGTTTACACCAAGGTAAGAACCGAAATCAATTTTTGTTGCTTGTACTTTTGCACGAGAAGTGGTAATTAAAATGGCTCCATTTGCTCCTTTGGTTCCATAAATAGAAGACGCATCACGTAAAACTGAAATATTATCAATGTCTTTGGTGTCAATTAAAGCTAGTGGGTTGGTATAATTATTAGCAATAATACTTTGGCCATAATCATTGGTATCGTATAAAAGGTTATCAATTACTATTAAAGGTTTATTGGTGCCAAATAAAGAATTGTATCCTCTTAAAACCATATTGGCTCCAGCTCCTTGACCGCCAGAGCGCCTAGTAACATTAAGTCCTGTAATTCTTCCTTGCAATAATGCATCTGATATATCTGTAGGATTGTTCCAACCGCTCACTTCATACTGCCCCATTGAAGCGGTAATATTTCTTTTGATTTGTTTTCCAGTAGGTGTTACAACAACTTCGTTGTTTGAAACGATTGATTCGTCTAATAAACTAATTGAAATTTCTTTTCTACCTTTTAGTGCTTCGTATCGTGTATCGTATCCTTCACCACTAATTTCAATAGTTACATCGTAGGCAGGAACCTTTAATGTAAATTGACCGTTGGCATCTGTAATGGCGGCAGAAAACTGTGGCACTTCAACACGAATACCAATAGCTGGCTTTTTAGTAGCGGCATCTAAAATGGTTCCCTTTACATTATTTACAGGCTTGGTAGCTGTTGTTTGCTTTGTAGCAGGAGCTTTAATAAGGCCTGTGTTTTGAGCCATGGTAGTTGAACATGCTAACACTAGTATAGAAGCGATTAAGGCCTTCATTCGAGAATATTTAGCGGTTTTGTCAACGCATCGACTATCCTCAATTGTATGAAGCAATTGAGCATGGTCTTTGTTGCAAACCTGATTTAAAAAAGAAGTGTGTAGAATATGCATTGTATAAAATAACTTATGATAAATTTTGTTTAAGGCACAACGGGTTCAAGTCTAAAATAATCACAACTAATTTGTGTTGTACCATTCGCCACTAAGAATAAATCTAAAAATGATTGGTAATTAGTAAACGTAAATTCTCCTAAAAGCACCTCTGTATATATATTAGGTGATACCACTGTTAATGGTAAAATAACAGAAGCTGCTGAACCAATTCCTAACTTTTGTGAGAAAGTGGTGGTTTGAAAATCATTCAACGCTACCCAATAAGCCCGGTACTTTACACTAGAAACATTTTTAATTTGGTAATTCATGTTGTATCCAGTTACTCCATGTCCTGTAACCAATACATCTGTAAAATCTTTGTTGGTGATTGGATTAAAACGATCTCTGAAATAAGTATTACCTCTTCTATCTATACTAGTGTAACGATAGTTTTCTGCTTCAATATAAAATGGTTTGATTTTATATTTAGCTAGGTTGTTTACTTTATTCATAATATAGATTATGCCATTACTTGTTTTAATGGTTTGAGCGATAGATGCTTTTTCGATAGGGGTATTTGTATTAAACTTCGAGTAAATACTATCTGCTGCTGCACCTGAAGGAGTATATACGCCAGCTACTGCCAAATCTTTTACCACTTCCCAACTACATAATTTAGTAGTGCTATCAACTGTACTAGTGGCGAAGTATGGTTTTAGTTTAGTAATCTCCGCATCCCATGCTGCATCGCTTAAAACAAAAAGCGTGTATTGATTACTTTCATTTCTTACATCATGCACATTTAACCAAAATTGATTCGTAGCAACTGAATCGGTTCCCGCTTGATAAATAGGTACGCCTGTTACCGGATTAACACCTGTTTGAATAGCATTTGTGGCATCAAATACATTGGTATATAAAGACAGTAAATAAGCTTTTTGTTTTGCTGGAATACTTGTGTTGTTTAAAAGGGCTTCCCAAATATTTGGTAAATAGGGAAGGGCTTTGTCTAGAATTTGAACAATACCATTGCTAGCCAAAATATCGGCTTTAGTAATGTTTGCATCTTCCATTGTTTTACCAAACATATTTATGTATTTGCCATTGAGCATTTTTACGCGAACGGTTCCACTTATGTTAAGCGTATTAAACACTTGGTTGGCTATATGGTTACTTATAAACTTATTTAGTTTAGCAGTATCACCAGTAATATCCACACCAACTGTTGCCATCGCTGTATTAGTAGGCGCAAAAACAGTATATGTTTTAGAACTATTTAATACTTTATCATATCCAGTACTTATAACATATTGAGTAAACTTACTAAGGTCTGGATTTTCACTAATTTGTTGGAATACCGTTTTGGTAATATTTGGGTCAGTTACATTTATATGATCTTCCCATTTTTTACAACTAGAAGAAAATATTAAAATAAGTGATGCGGTTATTAACCATTTACTGCTAAGAATATGCATGGTAATTTTTTTATTTAATCGTTCTTTTCTAAAGTTTAAATACAATTTATTTTATAAGAATACTTTAGTTCCATCTGGTCTGAACCTTGGTAAAATTTGGTCTTGATCAATTGGAATAAAATGAATCATATCTAAATTGTTGTTGTTTTGCGTTCCCCCACCAATTGGTATAATGGTTATTTTATGACTTTGTGTAGTTTTAAATTCATACACCCCTACCAATTTTCCAGCATATTGTGTAGTTACATTTTCGGTATATCTTTTCCACCCAATGGCTTCTAATTCTGCATCCGTACCTGCAGGTCTGGTTTCAGTAAAGTTCATAGTACGAGATAACAATTCTCCGTTTGCGGCAACCTGACAAAGCATGTTTGAACTACTAGATTGTTTTTGTTGTGCGTAACAAATCCAAATTTTATATTTTCCTTTAATGATTGGCGGTGTAGTCATTGTCCAAGAAACAGGCCTTGATGGTAAGCCCATTGGTAATACATTACAGTCATTATTATAAGCATACATAGCTATGCTAGAAGTTGTTGAATAACTATAAGTTAAGGTGTTTGTGCCTGCCAATGAACCCCAACCCCAAGTAATGTCTTTAAATGGTTGATCTGCTTCACTTTGACGCGTCCAAGTATAACTTTGCTTTTTGTAGTAAGCAGGTAGTTTCATGATTTCTGTAAAGGATGAAACATCCCAATAAAGCGCTGTAGGAGCACGGTATTTTACAGTAAAATGTGCGTTAGCATCATGCCATACTCCATTTGTTGCAGCATTGTCACTTGTTTTACGATTTACTAAAATGCCTTTTTCAACAATGCCATTAAATTCATTTTGGTTAATAATAACTTCTTGGTTAATTAATTGAACAGTGAGTACTTCTTGTGGCTGAAAAGTAATATGCGAAGGAGAACTAATAATATCACCTAAAAATTTAACACCACTAGTAATATGGTAAGCCATGTACATATGTAAACTATCATTTACAAGCAGTGGGCTAGATGTTTTTGAATACTTCGCTTTTAAAGCAGCATAAGTAGCAATGCCACTATCTGCTAGTGCTTTATTGCTTTCTGCTAAAACGGTAATCC
>Ga0209596_1002421_pt1 | contig 15399 bp, 17 predicted proteins | sample M_130807_MF_Meta_FD_187314 | JGI IMG/M metagenome (GOLD analysis project Ga0209596, IMG submission 187314) | Freshwater microbial communities from Lake Montjoie, Canada to study carbon cycling - M_130807_MF_MetaG (SPAdes) (version 2) | ecosystem: Environmental > Aquatic > Freshwater > Lake... | reverse complement strand
CCTGTATGTCCTTGAATAGCAAAATCAATTTCAGCCCCTTCACTTCTTCCAATCCAATTGGATTGCATTTCTTTCATGGCTTCGCTAAACTGTATAGTGTCTAGTCCAGATAAAAGCCTATCTGCATATTCTGTAATTCTTAAATACCATTGACGTAATTTCTTTTTCTCTACAGGATGGCCTCCTCTTTCACTAAATCCATTAATGACTTCATCATTGGCAAGCACTGTTCCTAGGGCGGCACACCAATTTACTTCGCCATACCCACAAAAAGCCAAACGGTATTGCATTAAAATAGCTTGCTTTTCTTTTTCTGAATACGCTTTCCAATTATTGGCAGTGAAACTAAGTGAAGTATCTGCTGGACAAATATGATTTACATTGCCTTGATTTTCAAAAGCTGCTTCCAGTATAGCAATGGGCATTGCCTTAGATGCTCCGTTATCAAAATAGCTATTAAATAATTGTAAGAAAATCCACTGCGTCCATTTATAATAACTTACATCGCAGGTTTTTACTTCTCTATCCCAATCAAAACAAAAACCAATATTATCTAATTGTTTTCTAAAATTATTAATATTATCATAAGTGCTTTTAGAAGGATGCACGCCGTGTTCAATTGCATATTGCTCGGCAGGTAATCCAAAGGCATCATAACCCATGGGATGTAAAACATTAAAACCCTTTAGTCTTTTATACCTGCTATAAATATCTGAAGCAATATAACCAAGAGGATGACCAACATGCAAACCAGCACCACTTGGATAAGGAAACATATCCAACACATAAGCCTTAGGCTTAGTAGATTCATTACTTACCTTGTATGCCTTTTTTTCCTGCCAAATAGTTTGCCACTTTTTTTCAATGGTCCTAAATTGATACTCCATTTCTTAATTTTCTTTATAAAAGCTTGGAAAACTAACAATTCTTTAACCAAATTTTGGGCCGACCCCATTATGAGTAAAAAATGTCCGAATTCACCCTCTGCAAATGTAAGCCATTAGCGTTCAAAACCCTACATTTGCAAAGCGAACAAACAAAATTTTAAGGCTATGGCTTCTACCGGAACTTCGGCGCTGAAACGCAGTAAACCCAACTATATTTATAGTATTGTAGGGGTGGCTATTGTTTTATTTATTATGGGCATTATGGGCTGGTTATTTTTAAACCTTCAGTCTATTGGGGACAGCTTCAAAGAGGATATTCGTATTAGTGTTTATGTGAGAACTGCTGACAAAAATATAGTGGGTAAAATTCAGCAATTTATAGCAAGTCAGCCCTATGCCAAAAATGTAGAATATATTAATAAAGAAAAAGCGAAGGCTATTTGGAATAAAGAAAATAATGAAGACTGGGCTAAAATTTTAGAGGCTAATCCACTTCCAGAAAGTGTTGACTTTTATGCCAAAGCTAATTATGTAAATACAGATAGCTTAACAAAAATTACAGCCGCTATTAAAAATTCGTTTAGCAAAGATGTTGCCGATATTCAATATCCTAAAAATTTAGTGACTAACTTAAATGAAAGGGCTACTAAAATTGGGGTTATATTTTTAGTCATGTCCATTATACTTTGCATAATTGTTATTATTAGTATCGATAACACCATTCGATTAGCAATGTATAGTAATCGTTTTTTAATTAAGACCATGCAAATGGTGGGTGCTACACGTAATTTTATTTCTAAGCCTTTATTAATTCGCGCTTTATTAAATGGTTTGATTAGCGCTTTTGTAGCCATCTTTCTTTTATTTGGATTAATTGAATGGGCCACCACGCAGTTTCCTCAAATAGGCATGTTGCAAGGCATTAGCAATAGTTTAATTTTATTTGGAGGCCTTATTCTACTAGGTGTGGGCATTTCGGTATTGAGTACTTACCGCAGCGTTTTGAAATATTTAAAAATGAAATTGGACGAATTATATTAATTATACCCAAACTTTTACAAAAAATTTATTCAAAATAAAACTTGAAACCATGAGCCAGAAAGAAAAAACTAAATCACTCGATTTTTTTGGAAAATCTAACTATACATGGATGCTTATCGGAGCAGCCTTAATTGTGCTAGGCATGTTCTTAATGTCTGGCGGTAAAAGTGCCGACCCTAATGTATTCAATGAATCAGAAGTGTATAGCTTTAGACGTATTACCCTAGCTCCTATTGTGGTCATTGCAGGTTTTGTTGTAGAGATATATGCAATTTTCAAAAAATCATAATAATGAATATTTTTCAATCCATTATTATAGCCATTATTGAAGGCATTACCGAATTCTTGCCAGTATCCAGCACGGCCCATATGAAATTTGCCAACCCTTTTTTAGGCATTACAAGTACTCCCTTTGTGGACTTATTTGAAATTGTGATTCAATTAGCAGCCATTGCATCGGTAGTCGTTATCTACAGAAAAAAGTTTTTTGATTTTAAACATTATAGCTTCTATATTAAATTAATGATTGCCGTTATCCCTGCTTTAATATTTGGCGCTGTCTTGAAAAAATATATTGATGCTGCTTTAGGTAATTTATGGTCAATTGCTATTGTGATGGTAGCAGGTGGTGTTCTACTACTTTTTATTGATAAATTTTTTGAAAAAGCAGCCGCTTCCAAAAGCCAAGCCTCAGATCAAAGCTCCGATCAAGAAGATGTTACCTATAAAAAATCTTTTATCATTGGTTGCTTTCAAGTATTATCTATATTATTTCCTGGACTGAGCAGAAGTGCTGCTACCATTATTGGTGGTATGAGTCAACAATTAAATAAAAAAACAGCTTTAGAATTTTCTTTTTTCTTAGCAGTGCCTACTATGTTGGCTGCTTCTGCAAAAAGTACCTTAGATGTTTATAAATCTAATCCGGAAGTTTTTGGAAAGGAGAATCTCCTATTACTATTAGTGGGTGCAGTGGTGGCATTTGTGGTGGCCCTATTAAGCGTGCAATTCTTTATGCGCATTGTACAAAAGAAAGGATTTGCCCCTTTTGGCTGGTACCGTATTGTATTAGGCCTGAGCATTTTAGGGTTATTATATACCCATTATCTTAACTAATAAGTCCCTGTAGGAGAGTTGCACAATTATTAGTATTTTTAAAATACTAAACAATTGCTTATGCAAACAGCTTCTAAAAAAGTAGTGAACGGTTGGGCCATGTACGACTGGGCCAATAGTGTATATAACCTTGTTATTACTTCAACTATATTCCCAGCTTATTACGAAGCAGTCACTGGTGATGGCAATGAAAATACCCTTATTGATAAAATTAAAATAGGCCCTTACGAATTTTCTAATACTGCACTCTATAATTATGTATTAGGTATTGCTTTTGTAATTGTAGCCATTCTCTCTCCTATACTTTCTTCCATTGCCGATTATAGAGGCAATAAAAAACAATTCCTTCGTTTCTTTTGCACCATGGGTAGTTTAGCCTGCGCTTCTTTATACTTTTTTGACAGCAATCATATTATGGGTGGTTTATTTTCAGTCATTATTGCCTGTGTGGGTTTCTGGGCCAGTTTAGTTTTTTATAATTCTTATCTACCAGAAATTGCAGCCCCTGAAGACCGCGACCGCATTAGTGCTAAAGGCTTTATGATGGGCTATATTGGATCGGTACTCTTACAACTAATATGTTTTGTCTTTGTATTGAAACCTGAGCTATTTGGTATTACGGTGGGCAAGGCTTCTCAAATTTCATTTTTACTAGTAGGTGTTTGGTGGATGGGTTTTGGCTGGCTGTCTATTTCTAAATTACCTGAAGGCAGCGGTGTAAAAGGTGCACAGAGCAAAAATTTAATTACCCAAGGTTACAAAGAATTACATAAAGTATGGATTGAATTAAAAACACTACCCATACTTAAAAGATTTCTGCTTTCTTTTTTCTTCTATAATATGGGTGTACAAACCATTATGCTGGCAGCTACCCTTTATGGAAAAAGTGAGTTAAATATTCCTACTACTAATTTAATACTAGCCATATTAATTATTCAAATTGTAGCCATACCAGGTGCGCATATAATGGCAAAGCTGGCTAGTAAATGGGGTAATTTCAATACCATTATGATGGCCATTGTTATTTGGATTGGGGGCTGTATCATGGGTTATTACTTACCAAGAAACGCGATAATTCCTTTTTATACCCTAGCCGTGGTAGTGGGCTTTGTAATGGGAGGCATTCAATCGGTAAGTAGAAGTACTTATTCCAAATTAATGCCAGAAACACATGATACCACTAGTTATTTTAGCTTCTTTGATGTTACTGAAAAAATTGCCATTGTAATAGGTATGTTTAGTTTTGGTTTTATAAATGAAATTACGGGCTCACAAAGAAATTCGGTATTGGCCTTAACTATATTTTTTATCATCGGGCTAGTCTTATTATACCGCACTTCAAAATTAAAAGGACATGCAGGCATTTAGTCTAGAGACGGGTAAATTTAAATTAGATGGCGGGGCTATGTTTGGTGTAGTACCAAAATCTATTTGGAATAAAACCAATCCGGCAGATGAAAATAATTTATGTACCTGGGCGCTGCGCTGCTTAGTTATTAAAGAAGCAGGCCGTATAATATTAATAGATACTGGTATGGGTAATAAACAAGATGCCAAATTTTTTAGTCATTACCAGCCTCATGAAACAGTTACTTTACCTGATGCGCTTCAAAAAATAAATATAGCTATTGAGGATATCACCGATGTATTACTAACCCATTTACATTTTGATCATGTGGGTGGCGCTATTTCAAAAGTAAATGATAAACTAGTCACTACTTTTCCGAATGCTACTTATTGGGTAAGTGAGCCTCATTGGAATTTAGCCCTTCATCCGAATAGAAGAGAAAAAGCCTCTTTTTTGACAGAAAATATTATGCCCATTAAGGAAAGTGGTCAGCTAAAATTAATAACACTGCCTTCTTTTCAAAGTAATACTAGTCTACAGGAAATTAAATTTACCGAAAGCATTAGCTGCCTAGTAGTGCATGGACATACTGAAGCTATGCTACTTCCAAAAATTAAAATGGGCAATGAAACTATTGTGTATATGGCAGACCTACTACCTTCCATAGGCCATATACCCCTACCCTATGTAATGGGTTACGATATGCAACCACTAATTACTTTAGAAGAAAAAGAAAAATTTTTGACTACCGCTCTTAAGGAAAATTATATTTTATTTTTTGAACACGACGCAGTAAATGAATGCTGCCGTTTAGTAGCTACCGAAAAAGGAATAAGAGCCGGGGCTAGTTTTAGTTTAAAAGAAATAGTTTACTAATTCAGTCTAAATATTATCTCTATTTACTATCACTATTTATTATCACTATTTATTATCTCTACTTATTCACCAGCTCTATTAAAGAACTCAAGGGGTATCTAATATTTTCATAGCCCACCATATCTACTTTAATAGTTCCCACCACAATGGGCGTTTCAATACGAACGGGTATATGATTCTCATCGTCTGTAACCCAAATGGTCATTTTTTCACCCCCTTCAAACATACTGCCCTTTAATAATAAGGGGGCTAATTTAATGACTTTAAATTTTCCATACTTAGTGGTAATCACTTCTCTACCTAAATACTTAAAGTAGGAAGGATATAAACTTTTATCAAGGAAAAAATTAAGATAAATTTTATCATTGATGATCAAATTTGAATAATTAAAATTCCTAGCAGCATAGATAGCACTTACTACATCAAAAGTGCATTCCGATGTTTTATATACTTCCTCTTCAGTACTAGCTGTTCTAGCTTTCTGATTAAACTTCACTAATTCCTTCTTATGAAAAGAACCTTCATTAATTTGACGTGTAAATTGATAAGGCAGTAAGGTTTTAGCATCCACCACCGATTCATACTTATCCCTTACTTTGAATATCCAATCATATTTTGAGTTAGACTTTCCAACAGCGGTAAAAGTAAAAGCATCATTGTCATTGAAGCTAGTGGACTGCACCGTAAAATCGGTTTTGCCCGCATTCACATATAGTCCAATGACATTATAATAAATAGTATAACTAATTTTCTCGCCTGCATAAAATGCAGTATTATTTAAATTACACAAGCCTTTCTCATTGCTTGGCGAAAAAAAGAAAAAAGAGAAGAAAAAAAATAGAAAATGCATGTGGCTTAATTACTTTGTTGGGGGTACAATGCAAAATTATTGCTTTATCCTGAAATTTATTAAGAGAATAGAGCCAATTATAGCGGGTAGTAAAAAATTAACAACCCATATAATGGTACTTACACAAATGAGCATTAAACTATTGTCATAAAAAGGACTTAATAATAAAACAATAAGCTGACCTCTAATAACTAAATCGGTTAAGGCTATAGCAGGAATAAGACTTAAACAAAAAAACAAGACCGATAAGGCCACCCAAAGGTCAATCATGCCAATGGGTATATTGAAAATTGCAACCACCCATGTGTATTGTAATACAAAAATGCAATATTTTAAAAATGAAAACAAGACCAACTGCCCCTTCAACGAATTTTTTATTTGTAGTAGGCTTAATTTTTTTAACCAGCCTGTAAAATTGCCAGGATGAAAATAAATGAACAAGGCAGCTACTACCATAAAAGGCCCTAACCACTTTAGCCAAGGTAAAAAAGGCAGATTATAAAATAGTCCAATGCTTCCAAAAAATAAAGTAATTAATAACTGCGCATAAGAGGCCCAAGCCATTTGGGCCAGTCCTTTTAATTTATTACCTGCTTCTAAAAATAAAATTCTACCCACATAATCACCCGATCTAACAGGAGTAAAAAAGGCGAAAGCCTGCCCTACTAGAACAGATTTAAACGATTTTAAAATGGATATAGGACTTAGTTCCGCTAACACTATCTTCCATTTAATAGATTCCATTAAATAATTTAAAACAAATAAGATAATTAAGAGAGCCCACTGAAATAAGCCAATGGTGTAAAATTGTTGCTTGATTTGATCTCCAAATTGATTTAGGTTATTATTAGAAGCAACTTTATTATAAATAGCCACTGCGCATATAAGGAACAAAATAAATCCAATAGAATTATTAAGGGTAGTTCTAATTTTTTTGAAGCGCTCTTTATTCATTGCCACAAAGTTCGGAATTTGCTATGATATATGTAACTTTATTGTGCATGTCAAAAACACCCATTATTTTAGGAATTGATCCAGGCACCCAAATACTTGGGTATGCAATTTTAAAAGGAGGGCCCAAACCTGCCCTCATTACAATGGACGTTTTAAAAATGACCAAGGAAAAAGATATTTATGCAAGGCTTCAAATGATACATGCAAAAATCATCGAATTAATTGAAACTTATCAGCCCACCCATTTTGCCATTGAAGCTCCTTTTTTTGGCAAGAATATACAAAGTATGTTAAAGCTAGGCCGTGCGCAAGGCGTGGCCATTGCAGCTGCCATGCATTTTAAAATTCCCGTGACTGAATATGCACCCAAAAAAGTAAAGCAATCTATTACAGGAAACGGTAATGCCGATAAAGAAATGATTTGGAAAATGCTGGAGCGTATTTTAGCTATCAAAAAACAGCCTAAATACTACGACGCCACCGATGCCCTGGGCGTTGCTCTTTGTCATCATTATCAAATTAGCGGCTTACAACTTCCTATCCCGAAAGTGGTGAAAGGGAAAAAATCTTCTAAAAAATCCAATAGCTGGGAGGCCTTTCTTACTAAAAATCCGGAGCGACTAAAAAAGTAGGATACATAGTAATACAGAAACTAGTATACAAATATTTAAATTGGAAGACGTGCTTGATATGTAAATAAATTAAGTAGTATTAATTTATAATTTACTTTGAATTAATGCTTGAATGGCTTTAAATTCTTCTATACTTAAAGAAAGCTTAGGCTGAGAAAATTCCATATCAGTGGCCGTATTAATTGGAATTAAATGCAAATGGGCATGAGGTACTTCTAAACCTACCGTAACCATAGCTACTCTATTACAAGGAAAACTTTTTTCAATGGCCGCTGCAATAGGCTTGGCGAATATTAATAATTCGCTTAAATAAGTATCAGGTACATCAAAAATTTTATCTACCTCTATTTTAGGCACAATTAAAGTATGGCCTTTTTGCAAAGGCAAAATATCTAAAAAAGCATAAAACTTTTCTGACTGCGCGATTGTATAAGAAGGAATATCGCCATTGATAATTTTTGAAAAAAGAGTCATGGCTTTTATTTATATAAAAAAATAATTAGAAAATAATTAGATGGTAATATTATCTACCATAAATTTCATCACCCCATTGGGCGCTTGAATTTCTGCTAGCTCTCCTACTTTTTTACCAATTAATCCTTTTCCAATAGGTGAAGAAGCAGAAATTTTACCAGCTTTTAAATCGGCTTCTTTTTCTCCTACCAATTGATAAGTCATTGTTTTTTTAGTAGCCTGATTGGTAATAGTAACCTTCGTTAAAATAGTTACCTTACTTGTATCAATGGTACTTGTATCTACTATTTTAGCATTGGAAATAGCCGCTTCCAATTGTTTGATTTTCGCTTCCAGCATTCCTTGCGCTTCTTTAGCAGAATCGTATTCAGCATTTTCTTTTAAGTCCCCTTTTTCTCTAGCTTCTCCAATAGCTCTTGAAGCAGCCGGACGCTCTACCGACTTCATCTTTTGTAATTGCTCACGCATTTTATCAAAAGTATCTTGGGTGACATATACTGTAGTGTCGCTCATATGCTTAGTTTAGTTATAAAAAAAATACAACGCCACATAAATGAAGCGTTGCATATTACAAAGATATAAAAGTTTGCTTAAATGATACCTAATTTTTCCAATAGAACTTTAGACATTTTATAGTAGGCTTCGTGGCTATAGCCTGCAATATGGGGGGTTAGTATGAAATTAGGATAGATCATAAGTGCTTCTAAAACAGCCCTTTCTTGCGCTGTATGAAGGCTAATGGGCTCCTTTTCTAGCACATCAATTCCAGCCCCTCTAATTTGCTGATTTTGGAATGCTTTTAACAAAGCGTTGACATCGGTAACAGCCCCTCTACAAGTACTTATAAAATAAGGCTTCTTTTGAAGGCCCTCAAAAAAGGCTTCATTGGCATAATAATGCGTGAGGGTACTAAGAGGCAAATGCAAGCTAATAACATCGGCCTTTTCTTGAATCATTTTAAGTGTGGCCGCTTTTATTTGCGCTGTCTCAAATCCTGTTTTATAAATATCGTGTGCTAAAATTTCTACATCAAATCCAGACAATACTTTTGCAAAAGCAGCTCCTGTATTACCTAGCCCAATAATACCCACTGTTTTCCCTGTAAGCTCATCTGCTCTATTGGCATCACGAATCCACTTTCCTTCGCTCACTTCTTTATAAGCACTATGAATACGGTTCATTAAACTTAATAATAAACCAAGAGTATGTTCTGCTACTGTGGTTCTGTTTCCCTCAGGACTACTTACACATAGTATGTTTTTAGTGGCTGCAAATTCAGTATCAATTAATTCCATTCCACTTCCTATTCGACCAATCCATTTAAGTTGATTCGCTTTTGCTAAAATAGCAGCATCTATTTTTAAACGTGTCGTTACAATTAATCCATTCGCTGTATCAATACAATCCCTTAAGGCTTCATAGCTAATGGTGGGTTCGTATTGAATAGTATACCCTTTTTCTTTAAAAGTATCCAATAAAAAAGGATGCACGAGTGCTGTTATAATTATTTTTAAAGCCATTTTATTCAATATGCATTTTAAAAGTTAAGGCAGCATAGTCATCATAGGTAAGGTTCTCCGCTCTTTTGGTAAATAGCGGATCTTGTAATTGTGCCGCACTAAAATAAGGCTTTAACGGATTTCTTAACATTTTTCTTCTTTGCCCAAATGCCATTTTAACAATGTGATAAAATAGTTTTTCAGAAACAAATTTCGGAAAATTATCTTTTCTTGTCAATCGAATCACCCCACTCATCACTTTAGGAGGAGGGGTAAATGCAGTGGGTGGCACATCAAATAAATAGGTAACATCATAAAATGCCTGTGTTAAAACACTTAATATGCCATAAGCCTTTGAATTAGGCTTGGCGGCTATTCTTTCTGCCACTTCTTTTTGAAACATACCCACCATCATGGGCACTTGCTGTTTCCACTCTAAAATTTTAAAAACAATTTGCGTAGAAATATTATAAGGAAAATTACCCACCACCACAAAATCATTGTCAAAGGGAATGGCCGCCTCTAAAATATCGGCAAGTATTAATTTGTCTTTTAATGCGGGGTATTCAGTACTTAAAAAAGCCACTTTTTCTCGGTCTAATTCAATGGCTTTAAATGACTGCGTTGGAATGTCTTGAATATACTTCGTTAAGGCTCCTGCCCCTGGGCCTACTTCAAGCAAGTTCTCAATAGGCTGCGCTAGCAATACTGCCTGAATATCCTTACAAACTTGAGCGTCATTTAGAAAATGCTGCCCCAATGATTTTTTTAGCGTGTATTGCATGAGGCAAAGTTAGGTTTTTGTGCGTACTTTTACAGCCTAATCAAATGGATATGAACCCAGACATCAGAAAACCAATTATAGGCTTTACTTGTGGCGATTTAAACGGAATTGGTATTGAATTAATCATTAAATCTCTATCCGATAGCCGCCTCTTAGATTTTATAGTGCCGGTCGTTTTTGCCAATAATAAAGCAATCAATTTTTATAGAAAAGGGCTACCTGAATATGCCATCAATTTTGCAGCCGCCACCGACCTCTCTAAATTAAATACCAAGCAAGTAAACTTAGTGAACTGCTGGGAAGAAGAAGTAGCTATCACACCCGGAGAAACGTCTGAAATTGGAGGAAAATATGCATTGATTTCTTTGGAAGCTGCCGTTACTGCATTAAAAAATAAACAAATAGACGGACTAGTCACTGCTCCTATACATAAAAAAAATATTCAATCTCCTAATTTTAATTTTAGTGGGCATACTCCTTATTTGCAAGCTGCTTTTGGTAATATTGAAAACTTAATGTTACTAGTGGCAGATAATTTAAGAATGGCACTAGTTACGGAACATGTAACTATACAGGAAGTAGGCAAGCATATTACCAAGGATAAAATAAAACAAAAGCTAAGTATTTTAAATAGTAGTTTGAAAAAGGATTTCGGTATTGATGCCCCACGCATTGCTGTATTAGCATTGAACCCACATGCAGGTGATGAAGGCTTAATTGGTAAAGAAGAAATTGAAATTATCAAACCTGCCATTAAAGAAAGTAAACAACAAATGCTAGTATACGGGCCTTACTCTGCAGATGCATTTTTTGCAAGAGGTGCGCACGAAAAATTTGATGGTGTACTTGCTATGTACCATGATCAAGGGCTTATACCCTTTAAATCATTGGCCTTTGGCGAGGGTGTCAATTTTACCGCAGGCCTTCCTATTGTTAGAACAAGTCCCGACCACGGCACCGCCTTTGATATTGCAGGTAAAAACAAAGCCGATGCGGGTTCATTTACAGCAAGTATATTTGAATGTGCTAGAATTATACATGCAAGACAGGGCTATACAGATATGCGTTTAAACCCACTTAAAAAAATAAGTGCTAAAATGTTTGCAGGAGCCGTTGATGAAAGATTATACGAAAATTAAACAACAATTTAAGTGCATTTAAAAAGGACATGCTTTTTTTAATTGCACTAAGGATTGAAAACCCCAAGATGGGTGCAGTGCATTTAGTTTAGTTTGGGCATTAAAACATAATTCTGCTTTTTGAATCAATGGCTTTACTGAGTTACATCCACCACCAAATATAAAAGGTATTTTTTGTTGGATATTGGCTTCCAAAACATAGGCCCTAGGATTATTTGGATTCAACTTCTTAGCAAAATTTAGGGCTTTTTTAATTTTACCTTCATAGCTTAACCACCTCAATGCAGGATTCACTGACATCTTTGCAGTATAGGCCAAGCTTTCTGCGCAATACACTTCGTCATTCGCCATAATGGATTTTGCCCTGCCCACCCATAATAAAGCATCATTGGCTAGGGCATCTTTATCACCCATTTTCAATAGACACATGATAGATCTAGTCATTCCTGCATAATAAGGAATCAACCAATTGGTTTTATTAACAGCATAAAGCTGTTCAAATTCCACATATAATTCTTGATAGTTTAGGTTTTTATTTGCCTGATTGAATTGCATCACAGCGGTCTCCAAAGTTTTATTGGTACTGTTTACCTGCGCTTGGACCTTTAACAAACTAATAGAAAAAAATAAAATAAATAAATAACTACGCATAGTTAAAAAATATTATTAGGTATACCTTTGTTAATAGTATATTTTGAATAGGTTATTTCAATGGTTCCTTTTTTATTTTTAAGCGCTTTTTGTTTAGCTGCCGGGTCTTCGTCTCCAAATTCTAAAGTAATACCATTGGGCAATTTATAATCTTTGGTGTTAAAACTAAAAATAATTTTACTAGCTAGGCCCTCTTTAGCATACTCGCCATACTGCATGGTAATTTCATAACTACCGTTTTCCTTAGTAGTAGTAGCAGTTTTATACACTAGGGCTTCTACCGGGTCAATCCATAAAGTAGAAATTACCCAGTCTAAATGCTCGTCCGTAGGAATTAACTTTATAACAGTTAGGTTCTTACCATTCAGAACCTGATTGCCAGTAGGTATAGTGGTATACTGTTTTGTATTTAATAAAGTATTAATAGTAAGCGATACCCCACCTCTTGGCAATAAGGAAATACCCCCTTCTTTTTTTACTTTTAATAAATTGGGCTTTTTAAAATATACTTTCACTTTCCCTAAAGAGGCTTTGATAAAAGAAACATCTGTTTTCATGACCCCTTCCGCTACATAGTCATTTACCTGCGCTAGCTTTTGACTTACTTTTTCTATCAAGGGATCGGTTTGCGCCATCGTATTGACCGATATAAATAAAAAGAAGGCTAAAGCCGAAAAGTAGCATACAATATTTTTAGATTTTTTAGGCTGCATCTTAACTGAGTATATCTTTTTTCTTAATAATAATAACAGAGGCTGTTACAAATAAAATGATATGAAGGGTTAGTACTATTATAGAGGTTTTAATTTTAGGAATATTTAAAATACTCCCTCTAATAGCTTCATTGTCTAAATTTGTTTTAATATCGAAAAATTCTTTCCAGTTATTCATATGGGTGGTGAATAAATAAGGCTTCACTAGATTGAATAGAGGAATATTTAAAGTACTTAGAATGGTAAAAAAAACAATAGCACTCATGGTACCTACAATGGGCCCAATAGAATTACTTGATAAACTTGACATTAGAAAACCAAGGCTGGTAACGGTTAACAAAGAAAAGCTAGCAAAGACAAAGGCGCCTACATATCTCCACAAAACATCCGACTGCTCTATTAATACTACATAATTAGACTTCATTAAAAATAAATCATCGGTGCCAAATATCCACATACTTACAAAAAGCGCTAAGAAGGCCAGCCATATTAAAAGTAAAATGGTATAAATACTAGCTGCAATAAATTTAGCTAGCACCCAGTGGGTTCTACTATAAGGCGTGCTGAATAATAAACGAAGCGTGCCTAAATTGGCTTCGCCAGAAATCATATCGGCAGCAATTAAGGCTACCAGTAAGGGCACATGCACTAATAATAATTGCAATAAAATATAACAAATTAAATAGCCATTCAATACTTTACCATCAACCGTTAAAGTATCATTGATGTCCTTCATTAGAAAACCTGCATAAGTATCACCATCAATTTTTAATCCAAATTGAATCACTACAATAAGTGCCGCTATGGCACCAAAAGCAATATAGGTTCTAGGGCGTCTAAATATTTTATATAATTCTATTTGAATAAGCGACCACATAGCTAAGCGTTTGAAGTAATTTGTAAAAAATAATCTTCTAAAGAATTCTTGGTTTCAATGCCCAAGACTGCAATCCCTGACTGGACAAGGCTTTCATTGAGCATGGGGATGGCACTAGTGGGTAATTTTAAAAAAATACCTTCTTTTCTGCTAAGTATATATTGACTAAAATTGCTTGCTACAATAATTGCCAAGGCCTTAGCATCATCCATTGTTTTAATTTGCACAATTCTTTTTTCAGGATCTAATAATTCTTTAGTTACCCCTTCCACCATTTTTTTACCCTGATGTATAATTAATATTTGATTTGCCACTTGTTCTATTTCAGAAAGTAAATGAGAAGAAACAAAGACCGTCTTACCCTCTTCTTTCGCTAAATGTTGTATGAGTGCTCGAATATCGGCAATTCCTTGAGGGTCCAGTCCATTGGTAGGTTCGTCTAAAATAATTAAGCTTGGATTATGCACAAGTGCAATAGCAATACCTAAGCGCTGCTTCATGCCTAATGAAAATGTTTGCACTTTATCCTGAGCACGATGCGCCAAGCCCACTTGCGTTAAAGTATCTATAATTCTACTCGCTTCAATTTTTTGCTTTCTCACTTTAGCAAATAACTGTAAATGTTCTGTAGCACTTAAATAAGGGTATAAGTCGGGCCTTTCAATAATAGCACCCACTTTTTCTAAAATAGAGGCTCTGTTTTTTTGTATCGACTTACCAAATAGCTCAATACTTCCACTACTAGGGTGGATTAAAGATAAAAGCATACGAATAGTGGTACTTTTCCCAGATCCGTTTTGGCCTAAAAAGCCAAAGACCTGACCCGCCTCTACTTCAAAGCTGAGATTATCCACCGCTTTCAGTGTGCCAAAATTTTTACTAATATTTTCTACTTTAATAACTGCCATACTAGATTTATAACAAAAAACCCCAAACATAGTTCGGGGTTTTATATCAATTTAATATTAACTAATACTATTTGTATTGAGGGATAATGCTATTGGCTAATTCTACCATTTGCTTCAATCCATCTTCAGGTAAGTTGCCTTTTTTAAATTCAGCAAGTACATTCGGTAATTTATTTGTCATCTCCAATAAGAAATGTGCTTCAAATTCTTTTACCTTACGAACCGACACTTCTTTCAATAAACCATTCGTACCTAAATAAATAATGGCAACTTGTTTCTCCACAGAGAAGGGACTGTACTGCGCTTGCTTTAAGATTTCCACGTTTCTAGCACCTTTATCAATTACTGATTTCGTAGCTGCATCTAAGTCTCCACCAAATTTAGAGAAGGCTTCCAACTCACGGTATAAGGCCTGGTCTAATTTCAAAGTACCAGATACTTTTTTCATGGATTTAATTTGCGCATTACCACCCACACGACTTACAGAAATACCTACGTTAATCGCTGGACGAATACCTGCGTTAAACAAGTTACCTTCTAAGAAGATTTGTCCGTCAGTAATAGAAATTACGTTGGTAGGAATATAGGCAGATACGTCACCCGCCTGTGTTTCAATAATAGGTAAGGCGGTTAGAGATCCTCCACCTTTT
>Ga0209596_1002420_pt1 | contig 15400 bp, 11 predicted proteins | sample M_130807_MF_Meta_FD_187314 | JGI IMG/M metagenome (GOLD analysis project Ga0209596, IMG submission 187314) | Freshwater microbial communities from Lake Montjoie, Canada to study carbon cycling - M_130807_MF_MetaG (SPAdes) (version 2) | ecosystem: Environmental > Aquatic > Freshwater > Lake... | reverse complement strand
TGGTGGCGGCACCGACGCAACTGGCACCGGCGGCGCGTTGCAGCTGAAGCGCGGCCCCAATGGGCAGCAGTTGGTGATCGTTGGCACCGACGGAAAGAGCGTTGCCGTGAGTGGCACCCGTACTCCGGGCGCCAAGTGGAACACCGAAGGCCCGCGCCCCTGGCTCGACAAGCTCGACTTCGAGACCGGAAAGCGCACCCGCATCTTCGACGCCCCGACCAACGCGTACGAGGAGTTCGTCACCGCGCTCGACGACGATTTCTCGAGCTACATCTACACGCACGAATCGCGCACGGTGATCGCCGATGCGTGGATGAAGGACGTCACGACCGGCACAACCACGCAGCTCACCCACGCGGTGGATGTGGGCCCGGAAGTCACCGGCGCCATCACCAAGCGCATGCAGGTCACGCGCCCACGCGACGGCTTTCAGATGTGGGTTGACGTCACACTCCCACGCGACTGGAAGCCCGGTGTGAAGCTCCCGGGGGTCATCTGGTTCTACCCGCGCGAATACACGACGCAGGCGGACTACGAGCGCTCGCGCTATACCACGAACATCAACAAGTTCCCCGAAGTCCCCGCGCTGCGTCCGGCGTCGAGCACCAAGCTCTGGGTGGCACAGGGCTACGCGCTCATCGAACCGGACATTCCGATCGTGGGCGACACGGGGAAGATGAACGACAACTACACGCGCGATCTCCGCGAGAACCTCGACGCTGTGCTCGACGCGGTGGTCGAAGCGGGCTATGTGGACCGCAACAAGATGGGGATCGGCGGACACAGCTACGGCGCCTTCTCCACCGTGAACGCGCTCACGCTGGTGCCGTACTTCAAGGCCGGGATCGCGGGCGACGGCATGTACAACCGCTCGCTCACACCATTCGGCTTCCAAAGCGAGCGCCGCAACTTCTTCCAAGCCAAGGACACCTACCTCGATATGTCGCCGATCATGCGGGCGGACAAAATCGCGGGTGCCCTTCTGATGTACCACGCCACCGAAGATCAGAACACCGGCACGGCACCGATCAGCTCCACGCGCATGCTCCTCGCGCTCCAAGGACTCGGCAAGCCGGCCGCGCTCTACATGTACCCCTACGAAGATCACAGCGTCGCCACCTACGCGAGCGATCTGGATCTGTGGGCGCGTTGGTACGCCTGGTTTGAGATCTATGTGAAGAACGCCAAGGACACGCCGACGGTGCGGGTACAGCCGTAGGAGGTTTGCATTCAAAGCACGAAGGGGCGGCGCTCGATCGAGCGCCGCCCCTTCGTCGTTGGACCGTCACGCCCGCGGGTGACTCTGCTTGTACACCTGCTTCAGGCGTTCCACACTCGTGTGCGTGTAGATCTGCGTGGTACTGATGCTCGCATGGCCGAGTAACTCCTGTACCGCGCGGAGATCGGCGCCCGCGTCGAGCAGGTGCGTGGCGAAGGTGTGGCGCAACGAGTGCGTGGAGAGCCCTGCCCCTTCGTCCACCTGCGAGAGCCACCCCACAATCGCGTTCTGCACCCCTTTCGCGCTCAATCGCTTGCCGCGTTGACTCAGGAAGAACGCGGTGCGGTCCGCCCCCATCCCCAGCTGCTTCACGAGCGCGTCGCGCACCCGTTCGTACTCGCGTAACGCGCGCTGCGCGTGGTCGCCCACCGGCACAATCCGTTCCTTGCGCCCTTTGCCGCGCACCTTCACCTGACCGGCGAGCAGATCGAGATCGGCGCGATTGATGCCGCGCAGTTCGCTCAAGCGGAGTCCGGCCGAGTAGAAGAGCTCGAGCATCGCGAGGTTGCGCACGTCCGGGTACTTCCCTTCGCTGGCTCGCGTGGCCGCAGCCTTGAAGAGGGTCTCGACTTGGGCCCGGTCGAGATGCCCTGGGAGATACTTCTCCGTCTTGGGCGACCCCACCGTGCGCGCTGGGTTGTGCTCGACCTGGTCGTTGTGGTGCAGGAAGGCGTAGAAGGTTCGCACCGCCGACAGCGTACGCCCGATACTCCGCTTGCCCAGACCTTTGCGCGTCAGGTGCGCCAGGAACGACCGCATGGCCAGCCGATCTACCTTCCCCCAGTCCCAGTCGTCCGAGCCCAGATAGGGGCCCAGGAAGGCGCAGAACTCCTCTAAGTCGCGCGTGTACGCCTTGAGCGTATTGGGCGAGACGTCGCGCTCTTTCTCAAGATGTTTCAAGAAATGCGCTACAAGGGCCTGCGCGGGTTCAGCCATGGTACTCGTAAGCTATCCCCAAGAGCGCTAACTTTCTTCCCCTATGCTCCTCGGTATCGCCGGCATGATCGGGTCAGGCAAGACGACCCTCACCCAAGCGCTCGCAACGCGCTTCGGACTTCAGCACGCGCTCGAGAGCGTCGACGCCGACAACCCCTGGCTCGACAAGTTCTACTCGGGCTCCGAGGGGATGCACAAATACGGCATGCATCTGCAGCTGCACTTCCTTGCCACCCGCTTCAAGTCGATGCGCCGCATGCGCGCACTGGGCGGGAGCTGGGTGCTCGACCGCACCTGGTACGAGGACGCCGAAATCTTTGCGCGCGGGCTCTTTGAGCAGCGCTACATGAGTGCAGACGACTGGGGGCTCTACCAGCAGCTCTACGCCGAGTTGCTGCATGCGCCGGCCGCGCGTCCCCCTCGCCTCATGATCTACCTGCACGCGCCGCTGGCGACGATCCTTGAGCGGATCCAGACACGCGGACGCCCCAAGGAGCGCGACACTGACCCCGCGTACTTTGCCGCACTGCACGCGCGGTACGAGGGGTGGATTGGCGGCTTCGCGAAGTGTCCGGTACTCACGATTGACGTACGCGACTACGATCTGATCGCGAACCCCGATTCTGCAGAGCAGATCGCCGCTCGGGTGCGTGGGGAGCTCGAGGGAGAGCTCCCACAGACCGAGTTATGGCCAAAGATCACAACGCGATAATCGGCGCGCCCGAGAACGTCGCGCCTTAGAACGTCGCGCCCGAGAACGTCGCCTGCCAAGCGGCGAGTGCGCTCAGCGCCCGCTCCGCATACATCTCCCGCTTCTTCCCCTTGTCGCGCGGCACCGGGCTCAGCTCCTCGAGCAACCCGAAGTTCGCGTTCATAGGCTGAAAGTGCTTGGGGTCGGCCTCACGCAGATACCGATACAGCGCGCCGAGCATCGTCGTCGGGGGCGGGATCACGGGCTCGAGTCCACGGAGCATCCGATCGAGATTGATCGCCGCCATAATCCCGGTCGCGGTGCTCTCCGTGTAGCCCTCCACACCCGTGATCTGCCCGGCGAACATCACCTGCGGATCGTCGCGCAGACTCAGATGCGGCGTGAGGCTCGCGGGCGAGTTCACATACGAGTTCCGGTGAATACTCCCGAAACGCAAGAACTCGGCGTTCTCCAATCCCGGCACCATCTTCAACACCCGCTGCTGCTCGGGAATGCGCAGACGCGTCTGGAATCCCACGATATTCCACATCCGCCCCGCGCGGTCCTCCTTGCGGAGCTGCACCACCGCCCACGGCCGGCGCCCGGTACGCGGATCATCGAGTCCCACGGGCTTCATCGGACCAAAGCGCAGCGACTCGCGCCCCCGACGCGCCATCTCCTCGACGGGCATACAGCCCTCGAAGTACGGCACCTTGTCGAACTCATGGCTCGTGAACTGGTCCGCCGTTGCGAGCGCGTCCATGAACGCCTCGTACTGCGCCTTATCCATTGGGCAGTTCAAATAGGCGCCGCCCTCATCCGCGCCCTCCATCGTCTCTTTTCCGTAGCGCGAGGCCCGGAACACAATCGAATGATCCAGCGACTCCTCAGCGAGGATCGGCGCAATAGCGTCGTAAAACGCGAGCGACTCCACCCCCAACCGGTCGCGGATTGCGGTCGCGAGTCCGTCGCTCGTGAGTGGGCCAGTCGCGATAATCCCGGGCGACGGGAGCGTCGTCAACTCATCCCGCACCACGGTGATATTCGCGTGCGCATGGATCCGATCGTGCACCGCCGCGCTAAACACATCGCGATCGACCGCGAGCGCGCTTCCCGCAGCTACGCGCGCTTCATCGGCGGCCGTGAGAATAACGGAGCCTAACTGGCGCATCTCGGCCTTCAGCAGCCCGTGCGCGTTGGTGACCTCGGTGCTCTTGAACGTATTGGAGCAGACGAGCTCGGCGAGCTTATCAGTCTTGTGCGCTTCGGTGCTGCGCACGGGACGCATCTCGTGCAGCACCACACGGTATCCGCGCTCGGCGAGTTGCCAGGCCGCCTCGCTTCCCGCGAGGCCGCCTCCGACTATGTGAATTTCTTTGGACGCCGTCATGCCGGATGATAGCGCACCGTCACGCGGTGCGCCGGCAGGTCAGAAGAAGGTCTGCAGGCGGAGGTACAGCAGCTGCTCGGTGGGGCGATTGCCGGTTGCCGCACCACCACGAAAGCTCGTGAGTTCGTACGCGGCTTGTGCTTTGGTGTTGCGCGTCAAATACCAACTCACGCCGAGCGCATGTTCGGTGGCCGCGCGCGCAGAAACCACGGAATCGGCGAGGATCGGGAACGCCGCGTCACCGACCGAAACCTGTGCCACACGCGCCACGAGCTGCCAGGCGCCCCAGTTCCCGTGTTCCGGATCGAAGACCTTGGCCGGCGCGATACCACGGGCATCAGACAGCTCTCCCGTCATCACCCAATCGAGCGCGAGAAAGGCGCCGGTCGACGGCACGAGTGCCTTCGCCGCCCCGCGACCCACGTTCTCGAGTGTCCGGTAGCCTTCGGCGAACGCGCCAAAAGAGCCAAATCGCGCCACGGCGAACAGATTATGCCGATCACGATCCCCATCGGCGACGGCGCCCGCCGTCTCGCGGTACTGGAAGAACGTCGCGGTGGCGGGCGTGGCGTAATGCGCGAGCCCCGTGGCCGTTCCCGCCGCGCGCATCACACCATGCGAGCCGCTGTAGCCAAGGATGACCCCTTGCCCGTTTTTCTGCACAATGGGTCGCGTCACTACGCGGACGGTGAAGTCCTTGGCGTCGTTGACGTCACTCTCGCCGTTCGCGCCGCCGTTCGGCACGCCGTTGTACATCGCAATCGTTGCCTCGACGCGGCCGTCCATCACGTCGCCCGTAAACGCCACACCCTCGTCGCGGTTCGAGGACAACTGGCTCACGATCGAGCGCTCGGGCAATGGCTGGTCGGACGCATTGATGTACCGCTCCCATCCATACGCCACCTTCTGCTTGCCCGCGCGCATCCAGAGATGCTTGCCGAGGGTGACGTCGACAAACGCATCGGCTAGGCCCGGCATGGTGGTCACCGCCAGGTCCGGCATCACGCGAAGCGCAATCCACGGATTGATGTTCAGATCGAAGATCAACCGCGCGCGCCTTGCCGCGAAGGTGTTTGGCAGCGCGTCGGTTCGGTCGCTCGAACTGAAGCGCCCGTCGAGCGCCACATAGCCGCGCAACTTGAGCTGGCGACGGCCGTCCGCCGAGTGAATACGAACCCCGTCGTCGTCGTAGACGACGGCGGCGCTGTCCTTGGTCGCGGCTGCAAGCTTGGCCTGTGCCCCGAGCGGGGCACCGAGCAGGGAACCCACGAGCCAGAGCGCAACGACCAGTGTGGTGCCGCGCCTAGCGCGCAGCACCTTCTACCTCAACATCGGCCGGATCCACGACACTCCACTCATTGGTGCACTTGAGACACTTCCGGAAACTGCCGCGTGTCTTGTTGCTCTTGGCCTCGGCGCCAATAAACCCGCAGTCCGGACAGGGCTCGTTCACCGGCTTGTCCCAGCAGACGAAATCGCAGTTCGGATAGTTCTCGCAGCCGTAGAACGCCTTGCCGCGCTTTTTTGAGCGGCGCGCGGCAATGTCACCACCGTCCTTGGGGCACTTGACGCCAGTCGGCATTGACCGCGTGCCGCGGCACTTCGGGAACGTGCTGCACCCGAGGAACTCGCCACTCCGACCACGACGCACCACCATCATCTTGTCGCACTGCGTGCACTGATACTCGGTGAGCACAGGCGGCACACGCTCGCCCTTGAGCGGGCGCGTGTATTTGCAGGTCTTGGGATGATTCTCGCAGGCGACGAACGGGCCAAAGAATCCGCCCTTCGCCAGGAGCTTCCCACCATCGAGCGGGCACTTCTCGGTCTCGAGCGCACTCAGATCATGCGCCGCGTGAATGAGCCCTTCGTAGTTCACCGACGAGAGCGCGGTGTCGAACGGCCCCCAAAACTCGGTGAGCACGTCCACCCAGGGCATCTCCCCGCCTTCGACCTTGTCGAGCTCGCGTTCCATGCGAGCGGTGAAGGTCACATCGAACTCGTTGGGGAACTGTTTTACCATCACCTTCTCCACGCTCTCGCCGAGCGGCGTGGGGAAGAAGCGGCGCTGCTCGAGCTCGGCGTAATGCCGCTCGGTGAGCGTGCTGATGATGCTCGCATACGTCGACGGGCGCCCGATGCCGAGGCGTTCGAGCTCCTTCACGAGACTCGCTTCCGAATAACGCGGGGGCGGCTCGGTGAAATGCTGGGTCGGCTTTACTTCCGTGACCGGGACCTTCTCCCCTGGTTCAATCGCGGGGAGTGCCTGCTCGTCTTCAAGCGCCTTGGAGTCGCCTTCCTCGCGCGCCTCCTTATAGAGCGCTAGGAAGCCCTGGAACTTGATAACGGAGCCGGTCGCGCGGAACAGATAGCGATGGTTGGCGCCCGCGAAATCGAAATCGACCGTGGTGGTGTCGAACACCGCCGGTGCCATCTGGCTCGCCATGAAGCGCTGCCAAATGAGCTGATACAACTTGAACTGTTCAGGCGACAAATATTTCTGCACCGAGTCCGGCGTGCGCACCGGGTCGGTGGGACGGATGCCTTCGTGCGCGTCCTGCGCGTTCGTGTCGCCAGCGGCGCCGTAGAGCATCGGCGCCTTGGCGAGGAAGGCTTCCGGGTATTGCGTCAACAAGAACTCGCGCGCCGCAGCCACCGCCGTCTCAGAGATACGGGTGGAGTCAGTACGCATGTACGTGATCAGACCGATCGAACCCTCCACCTTTCCGAGCTCGATGCCTTCGTACAGGTTCTGCGCCAAACGCATCGTGCGCTTGGAACCGAACCCGAGCTTCTTGGCCGCTTCCTGCTGGAGCGTGGATGTCTTGAACGGCTCCGCCGGATTCTTGCGGCGCTCACGACGCTTGAGGTCGGTGACGTCGAAGATGTCGCGCGTGGCCACATCAGCAACGAGCGCACGGGCGACATCGCCATTCGGGATAGTCGGCTTGTTGCCGTCAAGATGATGCAGCTTGGCAGTGAACGCCTGCCCGTCGTGCGACAGCGCCGCCGCGATTGTCCAATACTCGACGGGATTGAACGCGCGGATCTCGCGCTCGCGTTCCACGAGAATGCGCAGCGCCACGGTCTGCACGCGACCGGCACTCAAGCCCTTCTTAACGGTCTTCCAGAGCACCGGGCTCGCCTTGTAACCTACCAAGCGATCCAGCACACGACGCGCCTGCTGTGCATCGACCTTCTGCTGATTGATGTTACCCGCGCGCTCAATCGCACGATTCACCGCATCCTTGGTGATTTCGTGAAAGAGCACACGCTTGATCGGTGGCGCGTTCTTTCCCTTGATCTGGCTGTACACGTGCCACGCAATCGCCTCTCCCTCGCGATCAGGGTCGGTGGCGATGAACACGGCGCGTGAAATCTTGGCGGCCGCCTTCAACTCAGCGACAGTCTTCTCTTTGCCTGGAATCGTGACATAGTCGGGCTCGAACTGATCTTCGAGGTCGATGCCCAGTGTTTTCGTCGGCAGGTCGCGGATATGGCCCACGGTCGCCTTGACGGCGTAGCTCGAGCCCAGGTACTTGCCGATGGTCTTGGCCTTGGCGGGCGACTCGACGATTACGAGGGCCTTGCCGCTGGGTACGCCGGCTTCGACCCCTTCCTCGATCGTTTCGACCTCAGGCGCCTTTGCACGGCGCTTGGCGACGGCCTTCTTGGTGGCCGCGACCTTCTTGGTCGCGACCTTCTTCGTGGCCGCGACCTTCTTCTTGGGTGCGGCGGCTTTCTTTTTGGTGGCCATAGATCGTATGAAGAGCCCCGTGCGACGGCCGCCTGGGCGGCGGCCTCCGTTTTTGGGCGGACACTCTATAGTTGTAGCACTACCCTAATAACGACCTATGGTAGTCCGGGTTTCAGTCCCCCGCAAGCGCTACTATGGTAGCAACAACCTCATCAAGCGACATCATTTCAGTGCTAACTGTATGATTTGCTTGCAGATAGCCTGATTCTCGCGCTGCCGCTAACTCCTGGAGTTCTGCCAGCGGATCAGCCCGACTTAGCAGCGGGCGAGCTGTTTGTTCGGCTCCCATTCGGGCAAGAGCGGTCACCGGACTCACCTTCAGGTACACGATAACAGAACAGCTTTTGACCGTCTCGTGACACCCCGGGTTCGCCATCCAACCGCCCCCAGGGGCGAGCACCATCCCGGATTGCACGGCAAGCTCGCGCGTGAGTGCCAACTCCTGCTCGCGGAACCAGGGCTCGCCACGATCGGCAAAGAGCTGGGCCACGGATGCACCCTCGCGCCGTTCGATTTCACGATCAAAATCGACGAATGGGCGCCCGAGCCGCTTGGCAACTGCGCGCCCCACCGTGCTCTTTCCGCTCCCCGGCAACCCGACGAGCACGAGATGCAACGCGAGTCGCGCGGGAGCCTCAGCGCAGTCGCGTCGCAACGTGCACGAGATAGGCGTCGTAGTTGCGACGCAACTCACCGATCGAGTCGCCGCCAAACTTTTCAACGAACGCATCGGCCATCACGAGCGCGGTCATTGCCTCAGCGATCACGCCCATCGCAGGGACCGCGGTGACATCGCTCCGCTCGGCTGCAGCCTCAGCTGGCGCCGCCGTCTTGGTGTCGATGGTGTGCAGTGGGCGCATCAATGTGCTAATCGGCTTCATCGCGACTTTGATGACGAGTGGCTCGCCGCTCGTCATCCCACCTTCGAGTCCGCCGGCGCGATTTGTCACGCGACGCACGTTGCCGGTGCGCGGCGATTCGGGCGCCATCTCGATTTCGTCGTGGACCTCAGCGCCGGTGCAGCGCGCAGCCTCGAACCCCATGCCGATCTCCACGCCTTTCACGGCGGGGATGCTCATCAGTGCGGCGCCCAACCGTCCATCGAGCTTCCGATCCCAACTCACGTGCGAACCGAGTCCCACGGGGAGCCCGTCGACAACGACTTCGCAGATCCCGCCGAGCGTGTTGCCCTCTTGTTTGGCGAGATCAATGCGCGCGATCATCGCGGCTTCAGCGGCAGCGTCGAGGGTGCGCAGTGGCGACCCGTCGGCGGCGGCGTTGATATCCGTTGGCATCGGATTCGGGCGGGTGGCGTCGACCCCTCCGAGATGCACGAGGTGCGATCCAATGCGGACGCCGAACTCGGCCAGCAAACGACGCGCGACAGCTCCCGCGGCGACGCGGGCCGTGGTCTCGCGCGCCGACGCGCGCTCGAGGATGTCGCGCGCATCGTCTCGGTCATACTTGAGGACACCGGTGAGGTCCGCATGGCCTGGCCGCACGCGCGTGACTTGGCGCTTGCGTCCTTCGGCTGTGGCATCCTCGTCACGAGGTGCGGCGTCCATGATGGCTTCCCAGTTTTTCCAGTCGCTGTTGCGGATCAGCATCGCGATTGGCGAGCCGATAGTCTGGCCCGCGCGCACGCCGGAGAGGAACTCGGCGCGGTCAGTTTCGATCTGCATGCGGCGGCCGCGTCCGTACCCTTGTTGACGACGGGCGAGCTGCGTATCGATATCCTCAGCGCACAGAGGGAGTCCCGCCGGGACTCCCTCGATGAGACTCACCAGCGCTTTGCCATGCGATTCGCCGGCGGTAACGAAACGAATCACGGCGTCTTGATCGGCCGGACGATTTCGCCGTCGTCAATAATGCGCGGGGTAATCAAGATGAGCAGATCCTGTTTGCGCTCGATGGTTTCGTTTTCTGAGAAGAGACGACCGAGCCCCGGAAGGTTCATCAGGAAGGGGATGCCACGCCGATTGCGCGATACCTGCGTCTGCGTCAGACCGCCGATCACCGCGGTTTCGCCGTCGCCGACGAGCACTTCGTTACGGCTGAAGCGTTTATTGATTGTCGGTCCGGCGACGGTGGCACCGGCGAGCGACTGTTGCTCGGCGTACACCGACATCAGCACCTGATGATTTGCAGTCACATGCGGGGTCACGCGCAGTGTGATGCCGACGTCTTGCCGCTGCTGCTGGGGGCCGGACGATGTGAGCTGCCCTGGCACTGTCGGCGGGGTGAGCAGATACGCGATCTGCGTGCCGGCGAACAGTTCAGCTTCGCGGTTGTCGACCGTTGTGGTGCTCGGCTCGGCCTGCACGTCCGACAGCTGCTGCTCGCTGAGCGCGTCGAGGAACGAGGTCAGGTTGAAGCCGCCGAGCGTCATGTTGTAGATGAGCGCCAGCGACGACGTGGATTTGTAGGCACGACTCGCATTGGCGACACCGGCGAGTCCATCACCGGAAATGTTGACACGGAAATCACCCGGAACCACGGCCTCGCCATTCATACGCGGGAGCACCGCGTTGCTGTAGGCGCTGGCCGACCCGAGGTCGTAGCTGATGCCGAGCTGTTCGGTTCCCGTGCGATCGACGGCAATGATTTTCGCCTTGATCGCGACTTGCGGGGTGCGCACATCGAGGTCGCGGATATAGCTCGCGATGTCGGCGAGGCGCCCAGGGGTCTCGGTAACAATGACGGAGTTCGTTTTTTCGTCGAAGCTCACCACGCCGCGCGCGCTGCAGGTCACACCGACGCCACCGCCTCCGGCCCCACTCGCAGGCGCCGCAGTGCCGGCACTCGACGTGCTCGACCCGAAGGCGTCAGGCACTGGTACCTTCGGCGCACCGCTGGCAGAGGCGCCAGCGCCGCCAGCGCCGCCAGCGCCGCCACACCCGGCACCCAAGAGCTGACGTACCGTGGAGGCCATGGTCTCAGCCTTCGCGTAGTTCACTTGAATGACCTGCGTCTGCACGGGCTCCACGCGCTGCTTGTCGGCGATGTTGGAATAGCTGTCGATCGTAATGATTCCCGAAGGTTCAACCACGAGGGACAGTCCTTGCGACGACAAGATGCTCTTCAGCGCGAGGTCCCACGGTTGATCCCTGATGTCGGCGGTGACGAATCCGTCTACCTGCCGCCCTACGACGATCGTGCGCCCGCTGAACTGCGCGAAACTGGTAATGACATCCCGGATGTGCGTTTCCTGGAAGGTCACGGTGATTTGGCGTTCCGGCGACTTTTGCGCGGTCTCCGGGGAACTTGGAGCGCTTGTGGGACGAGGCGTAGACTTTGGGTCCTGTGCGGCGACGGCACGGCCTGCCACCGCGGCTCGCGGAGCCGCGGCGGTGCCGGCTGCAAGATTCCATGCGGAAAACTGATCGGGACCCGCGACGGAGATGCGGATCTCCTTCTCGCCGCGCGCAATCGTATACTCTCGCGCACCGTCGAGATCGAGCACCACGCGCACGATGCCCGGCTTGTACTGCGCGAGTCGCACATTGGTGATGCCACCGCGTGCGATTTTATCGTACAAGCGCGCGGCAACGCCAAGGGTGGCGCCGCGCAGGTCGACCACAATGCGGCGTGGAGCCTCAAGTGTGAAGTCGAACACTTCAATCGGGCCTTCGATGGCGATGACGACGTCGGCACGCCCTGTGCCTGGTGTCACGCTCACGGCCGTGACGCTTCCCGGAGCATTATCGCGCTTCGAATGCTCGGCGTCGGCACGGCGTGCGCCGAACATCGTGAGCAGGCACGCAGCCGACAGCGCCGCGATGTGACGGACTCGCGTCATTGCGGTCTCCTTGGAGTAGAACCATTGGCGTCCTTCTTCGGCGTCTTGTCCATAACGAGCACCTGCTGACGGCTCATTCCGAACTCGTCCACGGCGAAGGTGATGTCTTGTTGCCCAATCTTTGCGACCTTCATGCGCCCAAGCACCGTGCCAACCATAACACGGTACGTCTGACCGTTCGAGCCGTCGGCGAGGATTGCCACCGAGCGTCGTGGGGTTTCCGTGTCGTAAATCACGCCGAGGAGCGAGAGGTCGGCAAGGAAAGGGCGTAGTTCGCCGGTCGACATCAGCGATACGAACGGATCGCGACGGCCAGCGCTGCTGTAGCTGTAGATTTCGCGCACGACGACCCCAGCCGTGGTGTCCTGCACGGCGTTGGTGGGCTTGACGCGTAACTTGGCCGCCTGTGTTCCCTGGGCCAGAGCCACGACGGAAACAATCGGCAGCAGCACGAGGGCGCGGCGTAGGGATGACGTCATCCGCCACCACCCTTTGCCGCTTTCGCAGCGGGCGCTGCCGTCTTTGGTTTCGGCTTGGGTTTCGGTGGCGCGGTGCGTACGACGGCAGTCTGCAACTCAAATATTGCATCCAAGTTCTGCTTGCCGCGCGTGACCTTCGTGGTCGCCGTGTTTTGGACGGTGAGCATCAAGTTCACCGGCGAGACAATGCGCGGCAGCGACCCAATATTCGCGAGCACGGCAGAAAGGTCATGATAGGGTCCGGTGAACCGCATGCGGTAGCGATGTGTATCGAACAGTTCCCCTTCGACGACAGGAAGCGGTTCGACGGTGCCGATGTCCAGATTCGCACGACGCGCCGAGTTGGAGATTTGGTCGATAAGCGCCGACACCTCTGCTCCGTCTGGCACCAGCGTGCGCAGCGTGGCGAGATCCGCTCGGCTTCGCGCGGTGGCCGCGTCGACTTGTTTGCTGTTCCCCTTGGCGATTTCGGTCTTCGCGACCGTATTTATACCCTCGATGACAGTGATCCGCGCACGCAGTGCCTGGATCTCGAGACGCTTCGGTTCGAAGACGGTGTACCAGTAGCCTCCCGCGACCGCTAGGCCGAGGAAACCGAGGACGAAGAGCCGCTGCCCGCGCGGATCGGTGGGAAGTGCCAGTGCCATCAGGGACGCTCCGTCACGCGGAAGGGCGCTCGTCGAATGGCCGAAGAATCTGGTTGCTGGTAGCGCATCTCGAGCGTGAACTGCGTGGCTTCCTTCCCTGACTGAACCGCGACCAGTTCGGTTTTCATGAGATGGACATCCTGCAAGAACGGGGACGCCTCGAGCTCTTTCCAGAATCGCGTGATCGCCTGGACGTCTACGGTCTGTCCAACGATCGTGAGCTTCAGGTCTTGGGATGCTTTGAGTGCACTGTCCGCGACTGCGGTAACCTTTGCGGCATCAGCGTTCGTGAAGAGTCCCGCGTCGATTTCGGGGGTCATCGAGGCCACGGCGCTGGTCTGCTGGATTGAGATCAGCCATGTGTAGTTCGGGAGCGCGCGACTCACGGCTTCGAGCACGTGCGGCCAAACGAAACGCGAGCCGTCGATTCTATTGACGATCCGCAGTTGGCGCGCGACCGAGTCACGCACGGCGACTGCGATCGTGCGCTGCGTGATGACTTGGGCGAAGCGCAGCGAATCGCCGCGCGCTTTCGTTTCGCGTGCCTTCACGTCGACGTAGCTTTTTTGCTGAACGTACCACATCCCCGCAACGGCGCAGAGGCCGGCGACAAAGAGCGCAATCGCACCCACGAGCAGTCGGTCTATCTGAAAGCGGGAGGCCAGTTCACGGAACGCCTCACCGACCTCCATGGTGGCGGGCGACGGCTGTTTGCGTTGTGCGGCCGGGATCAGGTTGATCTCGATCATCGGGTGCTCACTGGTTCTGGCGCAGGGCCAGTCCGATAGGGAGCATCAAGAGCGGGGCGATCTCGTCGGCCACGAGGCCGTCGAGCGCCCCATCCATCACGTGGAGATTCCCGAGGGCGTTTGCATGTTCAATGGCGATGCCGAGCCGCTGGCCCAGCAGGTCGTCGAGTCCTGGAATGCGCGAGCCGCCGCCGCACAGAAACATCGTGCGCAATGCGCCGCCGTTCCGCGCATTCGTCTCCAAAAAGGAAATGGCGCGATCGATCCCGGTGATGATTTCCTCACCGCGCACGGCGACGACCGCGTCGAGAGCTTTCGTTTTGTCATAGCCTTGAAGGAGCGCCGCGGCTTCGTCGAGCGACAGCGCCCAATCTTTCTGCAGATCCTCGCGGAACTTGCGTGTCCCGACGGTGATGTCGCGCGTGAGAATCGGCACGCCGTCGTCGAGGATATTGATATTGGTGACTTCGTGCCCGATGTTGAGCAGCGCGACCATCCCCGTCAGGGCGTCCGGATGATTCAACGCGAAGGCATTGTGCAGCGCGAACGCTTCCACGTCGACGAGGGACGGTTCGAGCCCCGCTTCGCCAAGCACGCGCATTTTGGACTCCACGAGCTCCCGTTTCGCGGCCACCAGCAGCACCTGCATCTGCGGGCCGGTCGCATCAGGATCGAGGATTTGGAAATCCAGTTCAACGGACTCCATGTCGAACGGGACGTGCTGTTCTGCCTCCCAGCGCATCAGCTCACGTGCCTGATGTTCCTTGACGCGTTCAATCTGGATTTTTTTTATGATGACGTCGCGCCCCCCAACGGCGACCACGACCTCCTTGGTCGTGACCCCCGCTTCTACGAGCGCAGCCGCAATCGCCTCGGACACGAGACCGGGGTCCATGATCTCCCCCTCGACAATCGCATCAGCCATCAGCGGCATGATGACAACCTTGGTGATTCTGGGCTCGCGTTTCCCGTGATCGATCACGACCACTTTAATGAGGCCGGAACCGATATCGAGACCCACGGTTGTCTTCTTGCGTTGCAAAAATGACATACGAAGGGGACGAAGACCCGAGCGAGCTCCGGCCGGATTTCCGGCCCCAGAACCCACCCGGTACCACCAACGACGGCCCGTTCGAACTGTCAAAAGTTCGGACGGACTCCCTGCCACCATGACACGAGCAGGCAGGTCGGGAAGTAACGGATGCCAAGTGGTAGAGGGCGCTCTATTGGTCTGGAGCCCACCACCAGCCAGACAGGCGCTGCAGCCGTAACCTGCCTCCGCTATCTGGAAGAATAACCAGATACGCCGTGCTGCCAGCATCCCCTCGACTTGCCCCGACTCGACTACGGGCCGTACTCGAGGCTCGAACGAACCGCACCCCGAGGCGGACCAGGGTCACGATGGCGGTATCGCGTCCCACCACCGACTGCAGCTGGCGCAGTGAGCCCGGCTGGGCGTGTAACCAGGCGCTGTCGGTGAGCGCGTCAAGGTAGGGCGCGAGGGCCGATTCGGCGAGCCCCTGAGCCGTGACCTGCGCGCGGCCCGCCCGTGCGAGGCGCAGGTCCTGCAGGGACGCGTCCAGCGCCATCCCCCCGAGCATCGCGACCACCAGGAGCGCCGTTAGGGCGAGGGGGAGGGCGATGCCTCGGCGCGAGCCACCAAAGCCACCCCA
>Ga0209596_1002418_pt1 | contig 15408 bp, 12 predicted proteins | sample M_130807_MF_Meta_FD_187314 | JGI IMG/M metagenome (GOLD analysis project Ga0209596, IMG submission 187314) | Freshwater microbial communities from Lake Montjoie, Canada to study carbon cycling - M_130807_MF_MetaG (SPAdes) (version 2) | ecosystem: Environmental > Aquatic > Freshwater > Lake... | reverse complement strand
AAATAGATATACATAAACTTATGGTTAATGAAATAATTAATTTGCGTAATGACGCATTATTAATTCCGGCATTTAAAGATTCTTTTGTTACAAATTGGGAAGGTCCTAATTTGTCCAATATTTCCGATATTGATGATACATTTTTTAACGTTCCAATGGGAACACTGGACTGGAGACACTGCCATTTTAATGATGAAAATAATTTAATTTTTTTCAAAAAAATTATTAATTGGTGTCATACAGGGTTACCGTTTAGTATAAATTTAGCAGATTATGTTTTACCAACCAAACACCGTGCATATTATTACCGAGAGTAAATACTCATATGAATAAAAAATATTATCCTATAATTACTGATGATACAGTAACTCCAGAACTAGCTAGTTTGGAACTTTTATCAAAAAATCTTAAGATAAGTGATGAGGTAATGGATAACGCAAAAATCTTGTTAAAGAATGTTTTTCCAAATTCAACTACCGATCATGATAACTTAGATAACCCTGACATAATTTTAGTTCAGGCTCCTGCTTGGGGAGCGCAAACTGTTCCTTTCTCTTTATCGACATTAAGTGCTTATGTAAGGGAAAAGGGATATAAGATTTTACCCCTCGACTTAAATATAGAGTTTTATCATCGCAGAAAAGAAAAACATGATATTATGTGGAACGTAGACCAATCTGCATGGTTTTGGTTAAATGAAGATTGTATCAATGATTTACTTAACGATCACCAACAACACATAAATGATTTTATTGAATTAGTTGTATCTTCAAATACACCAGTTGTTGGATTTAGTTTGTATGCTAGTTCATTGATTGTTTCTCTACATCTGATAAAGTTGCTTAAAGCACGTAAGCCTGAGTTAAAAATAATTGTAGGTGGTCCAGAAGCACATCATACTCAGTCTGGAAAGATGCTTGCAGAAAATCCATTGATTGACGGTGTCGCCCAATCAGAAGGAGAAGAAACTCTAATTGATTTTATAAGGCGAGTAAGAACAAATCAATCAGTAAATGATTGTCTAGGTCTATTAGTATTTAAAGACGGTAAAGTAGTTGAGACTGGTACTAGACCATTGATACCAAAAATAGATGCTCTGCCTATTCCTGATTTTTCTGATTATCGTTTTGATGCGTATATTGAAAACTATAAAATTCCAATGGCATCAAGTCGTGGATGTCCTAACAAATGTGTATACTGTGCTGAACAACCATATTGGGATACGTATAGGTTTAGGTCCGCTGAGAGTATGGTTAATGAAGCAAAGGTCCAACTAGAAAAATATCCCAATGCTAATTTTATTGACTTCCAAGATAGTCTTATTAATGGTAAAGTAAGTGCTATTGAAGGGTTTGCAGAGCTACTAATGGAAAACAAAATAAAAGTTCAATGGGGCGGTCAAGCAGTTATAAGAAAAGAAATGACTGAAAAATTATTGATAAAATTAAAAATGGGCGGGTGTGCTTACTTAGCATACGGACTAGAGACTCCTAATCCTGACCTCATGCGTAACATCGGTAAGTTCTTATCTAAAGGTGCTGACATTAATACTATTACTGAGGCACACGCTAGATCAGGATTAAATGCAGTATATAATGTTATGTTTGGTTTACCGGGGGAATCTGAAGAGGATGCATTTTCAGTTCTTGAGTTTGTAAGAAAAAATGCAAACAATAACTTGTTTGTCAATCCAAGTGCTGGATTTTGTGGATTTTCTCCAGGAACACCAGGTTGGGAAAACCCTGACAAGTATGAAATAGATATTAAATTAGGTGGAAACTTCTGGAAAAGTAAGGATGGTAAAAATACATACCTAACTCGTTTAAAGAGATTTGAAGATTTTTGTAGCCTAGTAGACGAACTAAAGGTTCATACTACCTATCCCAATAGACAGCTTCTTAATAGAAATCAGATGATTGCATTGTATTACATTGCCATCGATAAGCCTGAAAAAGCTGTATACTATTATGAGAAATGGGTTGAAGAAACTCCTGAAGATGATACTGCTATTAACTTCTTAAAAAATTACAAACTTTCGTTACCGTCAGAAGATATAACTAGTGTACATATGTATCCTTCGAAGGATCTCACAAACAATGAATGGCTAAATGGAATTGCTAGAGGTTGGGGAGCTGTTATACTGTTTGATTGTACTTCTATAATAATGAATGCATTATCTGTAGGGACAATAATTCAACTTGCTAATGGGGAAAAACGAAAAATAGTTGAAGTTAAAAACCCAGATAAGTTTTCTATTTTTGTTGTTGTAAATGGAGATCCATTGGACGGGAATGTTGTGGGCTGGCCCAAAACTGTTGTTATATCTGATTCTAAAATTTAATACTTGAATAGATCACATATCTATCTTTAGTAATATCAGTAATGCTATGTGCGGAGTTGGGAGTATTTACAAATATAATACCTTTACCTTGCTCGCCGGTCGCTTTATATACTGGTTCAGAAGTACAGGTTGCAGTTTTAAAAGTACTAGGATTATGAAATGACGTTCCAGTAACATTCTCTGTTAAGTTAATTAACAATTGAAACATAGTATGTCCGTTGTCAATGTGCGGATGCATTGAGAACCCGGGTAAATCTTTGTATATATTACTGGGCATTTTGGCATTATTTTTGTAATATTCTAGGCTTCTATACCAAATTGGTTTTATATACTCGCTTCCAGTTATAAATAACTGGTCAAGTATATCATCCTTCAATGATTCAAACTCGTTTTTAAATGAATGTATTTGGTCTGGTATTGGATAACCCATAGAAAGACGTAACTCACCTTGTGGTTGATTACCTATCCATGACATTGTTTGTAATTCGTGATGTAATGAGGTTAAATCAAAATCTTGTAATGATACTTCCCATATTACTAGTTGATTTCCAAATAATATTTCTTCCCCGACATAAACTTTATCAACATTAATTCTCATAGTTTTATAACATCTTTGTAGTCGGTGTCTCTTGCTTTGTCAAGTATCTCAAGTTTTTCTATAGCCAGTGGCAATCTGTGTGAGTTGTCAGCGGACATCATATACTCAATCAATCCTTTAGTAGTATGTATAATATTAGGTAAATATAACTTATCCTGATCTTTACAATTTTTAATCAACCATATAATATGTTCATCATACTTTTTAGAAATCTCTTGTTTAGATTCTAAAGTTAATACTGTAGGATCTAGTTCGTCAGGCTGATGACAAATTGAAAACCCGATACTCTTTGGTATACAAATATTACGTGTGATTAAATCCTTAACCAAATCAGGAATAGATCTCATACTCATAATACTAACAACTGAATTGATAGTAAAACTAACATGAGGGTTGCGTTTTTTAATAGTGAAAATGTTTTGTATAATCTGTTCATAATCAGAGCCAAATCTTATGTAGTTATTGACGGAACCATACCCATCTAAACTTACAGTCATCTCCACTTCAGAAAAATGCTGCCACAAATCAGTTAAATTAGTGTCTTTAAATTTAATATTAGTTAAATTGGTATTGTACAACAGACTAGGTTTTAATCCACGCTCAATCAATTTGTTCAATAAGATATAGTTGTTTTCTTCTATCAATGGTTCGCCACCTGCAAGATAGATATGTTTAACGCTATCTAACTTTGAAAAAATAGTATCAATCGTACTATCATTTAAACTAAACAATATTTTATTGGTTGTTCCCCATATCTTATTATGCTCAACTGCAATACTACTACTGAATGTTGGGCTACAAGTTCTGCATTTTAAGTTACATAGATTACCAAATCTAATATCTAAAAACGTAGGATCAAAGTCTTTTAATGCCAGCGTACCATCCGTTTTAATTTCCGGATTGGCTTCTCTACCAAAGTTATTCATCTTATCACGATATGTATTAGGTGATATTTTAGATTGTGCCTTACATCTAAAACACCCTTCCGGGTCTTTACCTTCTAAAAATTCTTGGCGTAACTTAATCATTTTAGGATGATTGAGTGCCTCTTCTAATGGAGTATCATTTAAATTAGGAAAATCTTGATTGTTATCTACAAACAAACAACAAGGTAGTAATGTGCTATCGGGATTTGTATAGAGATGTATCCAAGGGGCATAGCAAAAGTTTTTGTTGTCAGTCATTTATTATCCAATTATACATTTCAGGGTTATAGTCTTTTAAATTTTTCTTGTTATACTTATCTAGTAACGATGTGACATTTTTCAATTTTTCAAAATCTTTTTCGGAATATTCTTTAGAGTTTAAATAACCGGTAATTCTTTCACTAACCCCGGACGCTATGATATTATTCTTAATATGATTTGGCAACAATCCTATATCTAAATAGCTAGGATATTGTGCAATATCACCATAGACTGCCCAGTGAAATTCTTCTTTTATATATTCTTCTAATTCAAATAATCTATTAACATTGTATACACTTACTACTGTGTTGACTGATGCATGTATTTTATGTTGATGTTGTTTTACAAACTCACAAAAGCTATGTAGATTTTTTTCAACTGTATCCCAGTCAGATCCGGATCTGATATAATCATTTAATTTACCATATGCGTCAACACTAAGATAGAAATAAACTTTTTTGGCTTCTAGCAGTAATTCTTTCCATCTATCATTTAACTGTATTGTACAATTTGTAGGAATAGATAATTGTATGTTTTTTAAAACTCCAATGTTAGAGAGGTATTTAAGTAATTCTAGTGCGCCCTTTTGATAGAAGGGTTCTCCTCCCATTATTTTTAATTGTATTAGTTCTGTAAGGTCTAGTTCTTTCCAGTTACTAAATTTAATATTAGTAGTCTGGTTAGTCGCCTGCATGTTGTTAGCATATAAATAGTTGTCAATAGGAAGCCATTTGCTAGAAAAAGTAGAGCCACATGTTCTACAAGCTAAATTACAAGTATTACCAAACATAAGTTCTAAAAATAACAGCTTCTTTTCTTTATAAGAACCATCATCTATTACTTTAGAAAAGTTAGTTAACATTTGTTGTCTGTAACTAGTAGTGTTATGTTCTTCGTCTCGCCAACAATGATAACAATTAGAAGGTTTTTCATTATTTAAAAATTGTTCTTGTAGTTTTATCCATGTCTTAGATTTGGTTATCGGATCCGTGTTTTCAAAAAATTCAGTATTTGAAGGTGGATAACGGCAACAAGGCAATGCATTTGTATTGTGTTTTGATGAATCATAAGGATTTAGTACAGTGTGTATAAAGGGTAATACACAAAATGTTTCTTTATTTACTTGCATTTTGCAATAACTTATGTAAATCCGGATATACCTGTTCAAATGAAGTTCCCCTAACCTCATCTAGTCTTTTGATATATTCAATAAGGGTATCATAGTTAGAAAAATTAGAATCCATAATCCAATTTGCATTTTCTATTAAACTATCAAAGAACATGGGTTCATGCTTACTTTTATTCTCATCAACAAAATCCATTATTCTCTTGCTGATTTTTTCTTTGACGACTAGCGGTAAACCTTGTGGATTTAAATATGTTGGGTTATACACTCGTCCCAATATTATTGGAATGCTGTTAATATTTTTAAAAGATTGTTCTAATCTCCATTTGTACAAGTCTACTAGATTATACATACTCATTGAATGCAAACTATACAATATCATTGTCTTTGCATTATGTTGGTCTGACAACCATAAGTTTTTAACTATTTCTTCCCACTTAGCAGGATAACGGACATAGTAATTCTGTTCATCAAGTCCGTCGATTGAAAAAAGCATTTCAATCTCTCTAAATTTATCTACCAAAGGCCAAAATGACACTGGTATCTGTGTGCCATTGGTATGGAATCTAATTTTGATATGTTTACTGTGCCCAGTTTCTACTATATAGTTGATTAAAGAATTGATACTCTTTAGTAAGAATGGTTCGCCCCCGCCAAATATAATCTCTTTCAAATTAGGTACTAGTTGTTCAAACTCTTTCCAAAATTCTTCTTTCTCGACCCATGTAAAGTTTTTAGTATCAATATTTGATTTAATTGCCCAATCCAATTTTAAGTCGAGATTTTCAGTTGAATCCATTATTTTTTTAGAATCTAGTAACCACTTAGAACTTTCATTTGGTCTACACATCACACATTTTAAATTGCATGTGTTACCTGCACGTATATCCAACGTGAAAGGATCAACTGTAATAGTACCATCACTCAACGTAGATTCTAGAGATTTGGCTAAATCATCCGTGTACAGATTATAATATGTCTGATTTGATTGTAAACGATGGCTGTTAACGCCGGCATGTTCATCATGGTAACATTGTGTACAGTTTGATACTTCTTCATTATTCATCATTTTAACTCTAATGTCTTTCAACTCTGGACTATTCCAAGCTGATGCCATAGAAGAATTAGTTAATGTTGCATTAGTAGCACGACCAACACAACAAGGTGGGATAGTGCCATCGGTCAATGTTGCCAAATGTATAAAAGGGTACACGCAAAAAGTTTTGCTATCTTTGTAATCTTGAAATTTCATAAATTATTATTCAATTCTTTAAATAGAACACTGAATGTAGTATTTCTTGTCTTATCCATTGTACTTACGAACTCTTTGAGTAAATCGTTTCTACGTATGTCTTTATGTTGCCACATAAAATCTAGACAACCCATAAGACTCTTAAAGTAATGTTCCGAATATTTACTGTTGTTTATGCCGTAGAAGTCCCATATCTTTTGATTGATGAATTGCTTAGTATCTTGCTCAACAAAACGCAAATCTAAATAACTTGGTCTGTGATTGAATGTAAATGTCACAGGAAAATCAGAAATGTTCTTTAAATCAGATGACCATAACCATTCATATATCTCAGGAATATATGCCAAATTAAGTGAATGTACATTAGTAGTAAATTCATAATGAATGTTTAGGTCATCAGCCTTCTTTACATTATCAGTAAAGTTGTCCCACTTAAGTGGATATCGTAGCCATTCAGCTTTTTCTCCTACTGCATCTATGCTAAACAATAATGTAACTTTTTTAAACTTCTTGAATTTGTCCCACATGTTTTCAGGAATATAGTTACCATTCGTATTGATTGTTACTTTTAACTTATCAACGTATGATTGCTGACTAAGTTCACCAATCAGTTTTAGCATTTTCTGACTATCAAAAGGCTCACCTCCTGTTAAGAACAAATGTTTGATGTTGGGTATGACTTTCCAAAAAGTAGGCCAAAACTTCATGTTATCATCGGACCATGTGTACTGACTGTCATCAAAGTTGTAGCGTGTTCTAAAGTCAGCTTTGATGACTCTATGTTCTGCCGACTCTACTAGTAAATTGGTAGTATCTTTCCACTTCTGACTTGACATTCTATTACATTGAGCGCACAATGACTCACATTCAATTCCCAAACTCAATTCTAAATATTCGGGGTCAATGTCTATCTTACCGTCATCAGTTACATGAGACAGTAATTCTTCAATCTTTTCATCGGGTACTTGGTGTAGTGATTTGATTCTTTCACTAGGAATATTTTGTTCGTCTAGTGCATAGCAACCTTGACAATGGATATCAGTTTTACAACCAGTCAACATATTTCTACGCAATTCGGTAATAGCATCACTATTCCAAGCTAATCGTAAGTCTTTAGTTTGTGAGTTAAAGTTATTTTTTGCAGGACATAATTTTACATGACCCAATGGATCTTTAATCTGTGTTATCAATGGGTGTAAACAAAACACACCGTTGTTTTTAATTTTTTCTGTAAAGTTCATTTATAGTGTCTGTAATAAGTTATATAGTTCGGGATTAACGTTGGCTAAACTTTGACCTCTATGCTCATCTAACATAAACGTGTATGTTCTAAACTTAATTAGTGCTTCAGGATCAAAACTATCCTTGTTACACTTATCACGTATCACATTCATTCTGCCCATGAAGTGTATGCTATCTTGTAATCTAGTGTGTTTAGATACAAAATCTTCTAGTTTAGCCAACGCTTGTTGTTTCATTTCTAATGGCAATATCTCTAAATCTAAATGTCTAGGGAATGTTAATATGATAGGTAATATTTGTACACGGGAATAACCAAACGTATCATTAATGTTCTCAATCCATTCAAAGAACTTAGTTATATCAGCTAAGTTCACTGATTGTATAACCGGAGTACACATTATAACAGTCTTCCAAGGATCCATATCAGCTAGGTGAGTTATGTTCTTTTCAAACACATTCCATTTAGCTGGCGCACGTAAATATTCGTGTACATCGCCAAACCCTTCGCAACTTGCTAAAAATGTCACACGTTCAAACTGTTCAACTAACTTAATAAAACGATCCTGAATGTTTGTCATGTTGGTACTGAATATCAATGATACACGTGCCGCTTTTCCTGTATCAACTAAGTCTTGTAACAACTCATAGTTTTGTTCAATGATAGTAGGTTCACCTCCAGTGAAATAAATCTGTCTAATGTTTTCTTCCTGATTACGGAAGTTCTCCATGAACATAGGAGTCTGATACCAATCATTAATGTTGTCAATTTCATGCTCATTGTATAAAAAGAACTTGTTCTTTTCTGGATGATCAATCTCCCGTGATTCTTTTAATAGTTGAATGCTATTAACAGGGCCACAACTGCGGCATTTTAAGTTGCACATGTTGCCAAATCTAAAATCAAAATACTTAATTTTAGGCTCTACATAGTAATCATTATGTTCTGCTTGAAGCATTGTTTCTTCAATAGAAGGATCTTTTGCAATCCATTCTTGCGTATATACTTGGCGCTGGCTAATACCTCCTGCGGCTTCTTCGTCATAACATCCTTTACAATCAGCAACTTGTACACCATTCAACATATTTTTACGAATGTTTTTCATGTAAGCACTGTTAAAGAATGTTTCTATTTTATCTTTACCAAAGTTATACGGATTACCATTTGCATCTTTGATTGTATTTTTAGCAAGGCAACATAACTTAATCTTTCCGTCTGGTTCACTTTGCACATGCATAAATGGCAATGCACAACAACTGTTGTTTTTTATTTTTTCGGACATTATCAGATTTCTTTTATTGGGTAATATTGCTCATAATAAGATGCTACTTCGGGTACGTTTACTCTATAATCCTGACTACGTTCTTTATCTGTTACATCAGTAAAGTATAAGAAACGATTAAACTCTTTATCATCCGCGGGCAAGTCTATAGATTCTATCACACTTGTTATCCTACCCGCAAGCCAATGTGGGTATTTAAAGTTGTTAACCATATCACTATCAATCAATCTTCTTAATCGTACATTGGCTTCTTCCTTCATTGCCGGGGGCATATTGCGAACAGCTAACCATTTTGGATTATCTAATACACAGAACACAGGGGTAATATTTAACTCGGTCAATGTCCATTTTAAGATATCTTCCAAATACAATACATTTAAGTTTTGTACAGTTGTGTTTGTAGTAATCGTAAAGTTATCATTTAGGTATGGTCTAATCTTTACTAGATTTTCTTCTATCGTATCCCAGTTTAAACCTGTACGAATATACTCATGTACTTGTTTATATCCATCTAAACTGATATCAATCGTTACTGTTTTAAACTTACTTAAGTCTTCCAATAACTCAGTGGTTATCTTGGTGAAGTTAGTATTGACGCACAAGTCAATATGCTTACTATGTCCACTTGCGGCTGCTTTGGCAATAACTGCATTAGTAGTATCGTTTAAGAATGGTTCACCACCACTGAATCGTAAGATATCAATATGGTCAAAGTTATTAACAATCTCATCAAAGTACTTGTCGTGGTCAATGTGACTACTACCTTGATCCATACTTATCTTAGTCCAAGTTGGTTCAGTCTTATGAATCTTCTTAAACTCTTTCTCAATAAGAATACTAGCAGTTGGATAACACATTCTGCATTTGAGATTACATATGCTACCTGAACGAATCTCTACGCTTACTGGTCCTGACATTCCTTGACCAGCTTTGTATTCTTCCATTGCTTTTTCAAATTTAGCACGGCCCTTGCCTTTCATCCAGTAGGCCATTAAGTCGTTACGTAAGCTACCTCCACCGATCTTTTCCAAATCATAACATTGCTGACAGTCTTTAACTGCAACACCATCTATCATTTGTTGTCGTACATTGTTGAGATCAGCACTATTCCATATGTCATTGGTTGAGGCTTTGGCACTTTCAAAAGTGTTGCCATCATTGTCTTTAATACCTCTATGTACAAGACAACAATACTTTACAGTTCCCTCAAGACTGTTTGTAAGATATATAAAGGGATTAGGGCAAAAGTGGTTATTCATTTGTATATTTAGTAACCTCAATATCAACTGAACACGCACATCGTTGTTTATCACAAACAACGGGACTAATTGGTAAATCAAAATCTTCATCTAATAGATTGGCTATCTCGCCACCTACATGACAATAACCTCTATATACAGTTTCAAACTCTAATATTAATCCTTCTAACCCTATATGGCATGTCATGCCACTAAACTGATTTAAATCATTACCAACTAAAGTTTTGTAATCTAGTTTTTCTTTTACACCATTGTCATATGTAACACTCATTGCTCCTCTACCCAAAAAACCGCCGCTACGTGCTAACTTATGTAGTGGTATAATATATTTACCATAATAATTTGGAGGATTTGCTAAGAAAGCACGCTGCTCTTGTGTATAGTCACAGTGTAGACCTTCGTTAGTAGTTCCAAAGTTTTGTTGGATAGGTAAATGAATCACACCTACATTAGTTTCAAACTTACGTAGTTCATTAGCAAAACCTATCTGCTCATCCCAACGGAATGGATCCATCATAAAGTCAACGTTGACCCAACAATGTTGACTTAGGAACTCAACTTTTTCTAGTATCTTATCAAACTTACTGAACTCGGGGTGATAGCTAATGACTAAGTGTGCAATATATGGTTCGATTTCTCTCCACCATTCAACACCCTTGCCACCATTACTAGTCATAGTAACTTCAACCTTGTTCTCATATAACCATTTTGCAATCTCTAAGAACTCGGGATGTAATGTAGGTTCACCACCACTAAAAGCAACGATGATTTTACGATCCGGTTCAAGTTTGGATTTAAGTACGGTAAAGAACTTCTTTACGTGTTCAAATGTAACGCTTCTACGATTGCCCCCATTTAAGCCTGGCGGGCAATAGCTACAACGGAAGTTGCAAAAGTCATGTAATGTCCATGTGACAAAAAATGTTTTTGCTCCTTCTTGTTTGATATTGATAACTTTCATGTTTAGTCCGTATTATTACAGAATGATTTGTATGTTGGGAACAACTCTGCTTTCTGTGATGTTTCAAAGTTAGACTTATTCCAGTGATAATTATAATCGGCTTCGTGTGTTACTACATCGTTTTCGATAATCTGTATCTTATATATATCTAAAAACTGACTTAAAAATTCTTGCACCTGAGGAACAGTCATACTACCATATTGGCTAAAATCTATAGATGCGACATGCAACCAACCGTGTGCTAGTGTTTTATCGTCAATACTTAATCCGTTAATTTTTAACCATTCAGCATACTCCGCAATAGTATCTTGGTGTTGTTGTTTATCCAATGTATCATGCCCAAAGTCAATGGTAACTTCACCACTAACATACCGTAAGCCACTTATACCACCATCACCGATGTGCTGATCACCGTCAACAAATGCTTCCCAGTGAATCTTACCGATCTGACAATAACCTAGATATACTCTACCCGCGCCACGCTGTAATGTAAAGTGGTCATGATCGGCTGCTTCTAGTTCTTCACGCGGACCGTTTAAGAAAGCAACAATAGCAGCCGGATTAGTATAATCTGGATTGAAGCGTTTTGCTCTTAACTGTTTAATCAGTATTTCCATTTCGTGACAAAAGTTGTTTAGCTGTCTAATCGCATATCTAACTTCGTTGTTAGCGTTTTTAAACCAGTCAGCAATATCCCAAACTTGACCCTGCAACACTTCAAAGTGGTGATGTAAACGATTAAACAAATCATGGTTAGGATCAAAGTTAGGTGTAATAACAGTATGTGCTTGGTAATCTTCTGTAATGTAATACTTTTCTGTCCACATACATTTTGGATCATCATTATATGCATTGATAACTGCAATATGCCTACGTAGGTCTGCTGTTAAATATAATAGATTCCTGGGGCTATCAGTCCAACCTACCCAACAAAAGTTCTTTTCAACTTTTAGTTTGTTATCTAAGCATACTTTTAGTTTCTCAATCCATTTTCTGCCAATTGGGGCATCTTTGGGAATGATGTTAAGGTCGTGCGTCATGGCCTCATTTAATGGATTTCTTAAAATTAATCTAACGACAGTACTCATAATAATTTACACATTTCATAAAAAGATTTATATTGCGGGAACGCTTCTAAAAAGTTTGTTCCCCTACGACGGTCATGTTCATCAACAAAGATAACCAAGTCTTTGCGATAGGTTGTAAGTTCCTCAGGGGTTAAGTCTTTGTGTAACATAACGGCTTGTAAACGTTTAATTTTATCAATCTCAAGTTGAGTAAAGCCATCTAATGTTTGTCGATTAGATTCCATGTATGCTTCTGCCTCTTGAAGATAATAAACAAACTCATCCGGTAATATGTTTACCGCTTGATGAGGTGGATAACGTAAGAACGGGGTGTCAAAGGTAATGTGCTTGCCTTCAGGGTGAAATTCTTTACGCAACTCATGGAAGAACTTCATCATATTTAAAATGTCAGGTACACTAAACACATTGAATGTTACAGTAAAACCTAAACGACATTTTGGCATAGCACGTAAATACTTATAAACATTGCCCTTGAACTGTTCCCAATCAAGGCCGTTTCTTCCGTATTCAGCTTGTACACCTGTTGCATCGATACTTAAGAATAACTGGAATACTTGAATAGTATCCTTCTCAACTAATGCTTTAGCCTTTTCAATAATCTTATTGAAGGACTCATCAGGTACGCATAAGTTACTGTTAACAACAACAGTCAACTCTTTATTTTCATTTTCTAAACAGTAATCAAGTAACTTGAATGTATGTTTGCTTAAAAACGGTTCACCACCTGTCACCCGTAACACACGTAAGTGTGGGTACATCTCAGGCATATATTTCCAGAACGCTTCAATGTATGGATTGTGTTCAGATTCTTTAATATAGGGTAACTTGTCACCCTTCAATGCAAAGTTATTAAACATTGTGCTAGTTTTATAACCACCGTGTTTTTGTACTTCTTCTAACCATTTGCTACTAACGGTTGGGTTACAATAACTACATTTTAAATTACAAGTTGTACTGAAACTCACTTCAACGTAACGAGGATATACATCTTCATCACCTGTCATATTTTTATGAGTAGCTAAGTCATGTTTACTCCAACGCTCATCATTACGAACAATTCTATCACTTATATGACCTAAGTCTTCCATTTTCCAGCAATAACTACATTCTGCAGGTCTTTCGCCTTTCAACATAATCTTACGTTGTTCTTTTTTATATATGGTATTATGAATTGATCCTGGATTAGATTGTATTTCTTCTAATGGAACTTTGTGCGTCCATGGATGATAACAACTATGTGTTTCTCCTTGAGCCAAATGCATTGTAACCATATACCATTTAGCCGCGCAGAATGTGCCACTTACTTCGTTTGCAGTGTTAAAACTTTTAATATCTGTGGCTGCAGCTATATTTTTAATTGGGATTTTTAATTCGTATGTCATACTATTTTACCATAATAATTTTTATCTAATAAGTATGCCAATTCGGGAAACGTTTCTGTAAAACTAGTGTGTCTTCTTGTATCAAGAGTCTCAGTGTAAGTTCTGAATTCGTCATATTGAAACTCATGGTCTGGCGTAGAAGTTACCATGTAATCAGCCAATCGTTTGATTTGGTCTGCTTCTTCGTTATATAATACTTGATAGTTCTCAACTTCATCAGTAATAACAAAGTCTTTAATAAAGTCTAACCATTGTTTTGCATATTTTTCTTTAGTTTCGGTAGATAATAAATTTACATTTAAAAACTTTGGCCAGCGCAAATAACTTATCATAGTACGAACACGGAAATCATGCTTTTCAATAGCATACTTCTCACGCATAGTCTGTACCATTTCTAAGAATCCTAAGAACGTAGGCACACTAGTAAGATTGACCGTTGTCATGAAATGCAGACGACTGTTCTTTGGTGTGTTGTCTAAAAAATAATAGCAGTTTTCTATGAATTCTTTATATACCATGCCAGAACGTGTATACTCAGCATGTTCACCTGTACTCTCTAAACTAGTATAAATGTCAAATCCTTTAATATGAGGTGAAATATCAATTACATACTTAACTAACTTTTCAATCATTTTATCAGGAACGTTCATATTCGTATTGATAGCCAATGTTAAATTAGAATTAGGATTTTCTTTAATATAATCAAGTATTGCCCATGTGTGTTTACTTAGTAGAGGTTCACCGCCGGTAATTCTGAATGTATGAAGTTTTGGATACAAATCAGGCCACCATTTCCAAAAAGCATCAATGTATGGATTTTGTTCATCTTTATGAATAGGTAATCGACCTTGACTTTTTAACCAAGTAACATCATGCAGTCCCCATGTATCAAATTTTATAGGCCCGTGTACAGTGACTTCTTCTTGCCAACGTGAACTACTCTCGGGACTGCAATATATACATTTAAAGTTGCAGGTATTTTCAAATGCAACTTCCATATATGTCGGGTCTATATGTTCACCTAAACCACTGTCCTGTACTTCTTTGATGTAAGGTAATGCCCAGCTGGTAGTCGATTTATAAATTCTATCACTAACCCAATCATTCTTTAAATTTTCAATGTTCCAACAATATTCACATTCTTTTGTTTGTACTCCATCAAGTAAATCTTGTCTTGCATGTATCTTTACAACTGTATTATGAATGCCTTTTGGATTGTTTTTAATATCATGCATTGTAATCTTATGTCTTGAAGGATGGTGACAACTGTGTGTCTCACCATTGTACAACAATATCGTTGATTGCAACCATTTGGCTAAACACATCGTCGGGCTAATGTTATTGACAACTTTACCCTTTTCTTTAATTGTGTTTAGTGAACCGTTTTTATTTGTAGTCATTACCATCCTTCAACCTTTCTTATTACATCCATCTCGGTTACTAATGGACCAACGTTGTACTTATCAGCATTATAGTGTCGCTTGAAGAATTTACTTTGGTCTGCATCTAAAGCACACATTGGTAGTCCTAATTTTGTTTTTAACTCAATGCCATATGTTTCTGATAATATTAATGGATCTTCATCTTTAACATGTTGCCACATTTCAATATAGTTATCAAACCATTGAACAGCATGTACATCCCAATCAGTAAGCATAGTCATATGAGTTCCCATACGTGCTCCCATGATTG
>Ga0209596_1002413_pt1 | contig 15416 bp, 20 predicted proteins | sample M_130807_MF_Meta_FD_187314 | JGI IMG/M metagenome (GOLD analysis project Ga0209596, IMG submission 187314) | Freshwater microbial communities from Lake Montjoie, Canada to study carbon cycling - M_130807_MF_MetaG (SPAdes) (version 2) | ecosystem: Environmental > Aquatic > Freshwater > Lake... | reverse complement strand
GTGCAATTTCAACCGGCGCTGGTATCGAAGTTGAAGTTGGTAGCGGCAGCATCAAACCAACCATTACCTTCGAAAATGCCGAAGACGCATGGCAATCAAACCTCGACTGGATTCCATCCATCGATTTTACCTATGACCTCGGTCAACCAGCCAAACGCTGGAACGAACTTAACCTCGGTGGCGCAGCAAACATAGACGGTGCAGTAAACGCAGGTTCACTCGACGTAGATGCAGCAGCGACCTTCGGCGCAAGCATTGATGTAACTGGTTCAGGCTCATTCTCAGCAGCAGTAACAGCACAAACCCTATCAGCTTCGGCTGGTGTTTCCGGTGGAACTCTTACTATTGCTGGTGCAGCAGACCTCAATGGTGGGCTGGATGTCGTTGGCGAAGTTTCTGCATCAGCAGGAATCTTCGCAGCTTCATTCGATGCAGACGGTCAAGCACACGTTGGTAGCCTCCTCGTTGATGGCGCAGCAGCCATTTCCGGTGGGCTCGGCGTACTTGGTGCAGTTTCTGCATCCGGCGCATTCTCGGGCGCATCACTTGACGTAGACGGCAACGTAGACGTTGGTGGCGCACTTGATGTAGTTGGAAATGCAACTTTCACCACACTATCAGCTTCCACAATGATCTCTGCTTCCGCTCTAGTTGTTGCCAATGCAGCAACCTTCAACGGAACAGCAACCTTCAACGGAACCTTTGCGGTACCTGGGACCGGTTCCTTCGGCGCTCTCGTTGTCAAGGGTGTTGACCTTTCTCCAATCTCTGCTTCCCTGTACACAGAAGCCGCAGAGAGCAAGCCAATGTTCACCGTAGCAATTGCTTCGGGCGAAATGATCAAGCTTGAAATGGAAGTAATCGCACACGGCGACGAAAACACTGTTGATTCAAACCTTGCTGACGCAGCATCGTTTAAATACTCCGTGTCAGCAATCCGCACCGGGGCCGGTATCGAAATCAAAGCAACCGAAATCGCTAAAGAAGCCTTTGGCACTCACGGTGTAAACCTTGATATCGACATCACAGAAAACGGCTCGTCATTTACCATCGCTGCCAAGGGTGCATCAGGTATGCCAAAAGCAAACTGGTCCGCTCAAATTGTCAAGCGCATGCAAATGAGCGGTCTTGGCGTTGTCCTAGAACTCCGCAACTAAGACTAACTCAGTCAGCTTAGACTGACTAGGTAACTAGTTGGAGGGAGTCGGGGAGGTAGAAATGCCTCCCCGATTTCTTTTGTATTATACGCAGAAGTTTTCGGCGGCAAACTGATGCAAAGCCCCACGCATTTGATCTAAATCCTCCAAAGAGAATCCAACCTCATCATTCCCCATCTTCTCCATAACAAGCTCTGCCCGATTAAACCTGCCACGTTCTTTGGTGACATATTCAATCAAACGTGCTCTGAATACCCAAGAGCCACGTGTGCCAACAACCTTTTCTTTTACAACTCTCATATTTTAATAATCCATGCTTGTAGGTGATACCTTGTCTTTTCTTACACACACACACTTGGTACACACTGTTTCCATACGCAACTGCGATCTATTAGACATATTCTTAAGAGCTACCTCTTCATTGTTTTCTAAGATAGAAGATCGAAGACCTAATAGAGAATATCCGTTTATGTCCGAATAAGCATCAACCTTTTTTTCTTCTGTATCTTCACAAGATGTTGCAATACGCATAAGCTTATCAAAAATTCTTACAGTGCATAGCATGTCTTTATATTGGTCTGGCTTAATGCCTTCTGGATATAGAAGACGTATAAAATCTCCAGCTTTATCAAAGGCAGAACCGTAAGCTTTTTCTTTCTCTGTCACCAAATCTGCGATTCCTTCTGCTAGTTCTTGAAAAGTTTTCATAGTTTCCTCACATGGTTCTTTCGTAGTGATGTATCGTATATTCTAACCCAAGATTATATGGTTTGTCAACCATATATCCTTTTGGATCATAGCAGGTTTCTACTTTTTCTTCTTCCCAGAACACTGGCTTATAGGCTGGGAACACAGCATCTCCTTCGCAGTTTTGATCGATCCTTGTTAGAATCATTCGGTCAGCACGTTTAATAAAGGACTGATATACCTGCGTTCCACCAATGATCCAGATGTCTTGGATATTATGTGTCATACAAAGCACTCTGGAGGCTTTTAGAGCGGCTTTAGCGTCCAAGCACAGCGTAATACCTTCTGGGAGAGGGAGGGCGCTGTTGGAGCTTATAACGACGTTGTGGCGATTGGGTAAGGGCTTGCCAATGCTTTCATATGTTTTTCTTCCCATAACGACGACGCCACCGTTTGTTAGGCGTCGAAAGTTTTGGAGATCAGTTGGTAGTTTCCATGGGATAGCATTACCATTACCAATGATATCGTTTTTAGAAACGGCGGCGATGATTGTTATTTGACACATGTTATGGAGCTTTCGGGATAAGAAGCTTGGCAAAAGATGGCAGGAATTCTTAAAGGCTGATATCACCCAAACGTGGCATCTACCTTGAAATCAAGCTTCATTCGTGGAATACGGATATGATTAACAATGTTGTGTTTTTTGGTTTCTTCTGCATCTAGAAACCAATCCGCATGACTCTTCTCATGAACAATCTTTAGAAAATACTCTGAATCTTTGCCACAGTTGTTTGCCATAAGCTTGAGAGCAAGCTGATTCAAACGTTCTACTTCTTTAGCATCAGCCTTAATTTCCTCTACCTTGCCCCAAGACCCAGAACTAACCTCATGAATCATAACCGCTGCTGTTGGTGCCATATATCTATGGCCTTCCGCTCCAAAGGTTAAAAGGATAGCTCCACAAGACATAGCTTTCCCCATGCAAATAGTTGCAACAGGAACAGTTGAAGACTTGATCACATCAATCATTTTGAGGAGCGAATATACTTCACCACCATAGCTGTCGATTTCAATAGGAATGATTTTCTGCCCTGAGTTTTGGGCTCTAAACATATCCTTTTTGAAATCTTTGGCTGAGTCTTCTGTGAACTTGTTTACTAAGATTGTGATTGGTGAGCGATATAGGAGCGCAACATCACCATCACTTTTGATATCTTTGCTGATAAAACCACGATCTGCTGCGTGTAGTTCAAACATAGGCTAGTCTCCTTGTAAGCTGACGAGATATCGGCTTGTATTAGTAAGACTATATCAGTATTATATTATGGAGTAAAAGAATATCAGCCAAATGTCATTTCGGCATCAAAGGCGATTTTTACCTTGGGAATACGAATATGATTAACGATGTTGTGTTTTTTTGCTTCGTCTGCATCTAGGAACCAATCTGCATGGCTCTTCTCATGAATAAGCTTTGAAAAGTATGTTGCATCTTTTCCACAGTTGTCAGACATGATTTTGGAGGTTAGCTTATTTAGGCGATCGATTTCTTTGGCTTCGGCCTTGATTTCTTCTACCTTGCCCATCGCAAAGGTTGCAGCATCGTGAATCATAACTGTTGCTGTTGGTGCCATGTATCTATGGCCATCGGCACCACAAGTAAGCAAAATAGCTCCACAAGACATAGCTTTCCCCATGCAAATAGTTGCAACAGGAACAGTTGAAGACTTGATAATATCAACCATTTTGAGGAGCGAATATATCTCGCCGCCATAACTGTCAATGATAACTGGAATAATACTTTGACCAGTGCTTTGAGCATTTATCATGGCCTCCAGAAACTCCTTTGCCGAGTCTTCTGTGAACTTGTTTACATAGATGATACTGGGAGAACGAAAATTCAGAGTGATGTCACCACCATCTGTCAATTCTGGTTTACCAAAATTTGGGTTCTTTACTTGTATTTCAAACATGTCTTATACTCCTTAGTTATGGGTTTTCGTCTTTAGGTTATCATAAGTGATAACATACATAAAGCTATCCGTTTCTATATCTATAGAAATGAGAAAAGAAAACACTACCCCATCCCTTTACTCCATCTTGTTCGAACAAGATGCTGGTACGGGTGCAACGGCTGGAACAAGTAAAGATCCAGCTAAAGATACCGCAGACGCTCTGAAGGCAGCATTAGAGCCTGTCATCAAAGCCCAAGCACTTGCAGCACAACAAGATGTAAAGGTTGGCACATACCTTCAAAAAGCAACCCAAGGCCAAAAATCACCATCGGGTATTCCATCCACACTTTCAATGAAACTACCCACTGGGACTTCCAAACCAAAATCAACTACACCAGCAGCCGTCACGGCGTCGATGCCGGGGTCAGCAACAAGTACTGGTGGTGCAATGTCTCCAGCAGATCTAACAAAGTTAGCAACAAATAAGCCATTCGTTGGTGCGTTAGCTAAGGAATTAGCCCTAGCAACTAGAAAACTTCCGAAAAAATAAATCGTCAGATACTTATTAGGAATCCCATAGTGGATAAGGGTGAATACAATGGCAATAAAATTAACAAGCGGGCAAGTTCGAAGACTGATTCGTGAAGAGATGAATACAATGGAAGGCATTGATGAAATGTCTCTCGAAGAAAAACAAGACCTTGAAGAAGGTATGTTTGATCGGTTCAAGGCTAATGTGGCTGGCGCATACCAAGGGGCAAAGGCTTCTGTCGGAAACGTCGCCGGATCAGCTAAAGGGCGATTGGCCGCAGCTACGACCGCATATGGCAAGGCTGGGAATATCGCTGGTCATAAACAATTAGATGCAGCAGCCGTAAAAGCCTTTGCGAAAGCAGATTCGCTACTGGGAAGTTTCCTGAAAAATGTTTCAGGCGTCAAAAATGGTTTTGAAAAAGACATCGCAACCCTGAGCTTTGGTCAGTTTGACGATAAGATAAAACCCGACCTGAGTAAAATTATGATGAGTTTGAACAGTGCAGCTGATCTGATAGAAGAATTCCAAGAAAAAGTACAAGCAGCGAAAACAACGGGGCAGTGGAAAGGGGTCGTTGGTAGCCAGAGCGCACCAGACCAGACCACCAATGCAGGTGTTGCTCCGGCAGCGTCGGCTGCACCATTAGCCCAAGCCGCAGAATCTATTTCGAGGAGCGTGACGAATCGCCTTTTTGAAATGAACCGAAAGCAACAACGTCGAGCCCGCCGCTAGTCAATAAAAACAGAAAGTTATTATGACCATATCAAATCAAGCAGGACCAGAGTCCTATCGTCGGATTGCTAAACTTCAGAGACTAGTGCTCGAAAAGACAATCAAGCGAGAATCTGTAGCAAAACAACGCCGAGTTCTCGCTGACTATGACCGCACTATAGCCAACAATATGAACTTGTTAGGCCAAGAAAACCTATATGAAAACTGGGAAGCCTATTGCTATCACGCCAATCCTGTTGATTTGATTTCGGAAGCTAGAGAAGGGTTCGAACCTAATGGTTTCATTAGTGAGAAAGTGAGCCCCGAAGCGGTTAATTTTCTCACTGGTGGGCTAAAGACACAAGCTCAATATCTCAACATGGTCGAAGATTATCTTGATCAAGTGAAAGCTGCGGCGGACGCTGGCAATCTACCTTCTTTACAAGCTGGTCTTGTAAAAGCAAAAGAAGAGTTAGCCGCTGTTGAAGCGGAACTAGAAGAGTTTCATCAGAAAGCTAGTGGAGGCAAAGGCTTCTTTAGCAAACTTTCAACAATGCCACAGCGATTTCTTTCTAGACTTGGCGCTGGAAGCACAAAGGATTATCAATTAGAAACACAACTTTATGAAAATCTCGTTGGTGCTTCGATTGTTGGCCGTAAAGGCACTCTTGGACTCGTTATGTCAATCATCGACGAGGATCTAACAAAACAAGTAATCTCAGAATCTTGGACTGGTTATTTGAACGAGATTATTGCTGATCCTGTTTCTGCTATCGCTGGCGGAATGTCAAGCATGACATCATTGACCGGCGAAATTGCTAAATTATCGGCTTCGGCTGGCGGTAGACTGTTGAATCAGGGCGGGATTGCAAAGTTAGCAGCCGCACATCCAGATATCCCTCGGGTCACTATAGAAAACATTGTTCACCTAATGGGACGAAATGCTCGTGGTGTTGCTGGCGATCCTTCACAGATCACACCACAGTTGTTTCAGAAAGTTGGAGAGTCAATGGGATGGCTTCCTCAAAATGCCGCAGCCATTCCAGCCCCGCCCGGTATTCCCGGTGCTCCCGGTCTTCCCGGCATTCCCGGTGCTCCCGGCCTTCCCGGCGCTCCCGGTCTTCCCGGTGCTCCCGGTGGCCCAGACGGTGGTGGTTCATTCGTGAACTGGCTCTATAAGCTTTGGCTTAAAGTAGTAAATGCTCTAAAGGGAGTGTGGGCATCTGCAAAAGTTTCTGCGAAAGCAATTTACGCTAAGGCATACGCTTTCTTTTCCGCCAAGCTTATAGCGATAAAGGCTTGGTTGGTGAAAGCATGGGCTGGCGGGTTAAAGGGTGCGATTGCTGCTGGCAAAGGTCTTGCTGCTAAAGCATCGGGTTGGCTTGGTAGCAAATTTGCAGCGGCAAAGGCTGCGCTCGCCGCTAAGGGTGGTATGCTTGGTTTAGCTGGCAAAGGTATTGCTGGGTTGAAAGCTGGCTTGTCAGGTTTGGGTGCAGTAGCATTGTCGCCAGCGGCAGCAGGAGCCGCAGCTATCGGTGGTGCAGCTGTTGCAGGAAAAAGCCTATATTCTCTTATGAGTCGTAGAAAAAAACTTGAGAACGTATTGGATTTCACCACTGCTCTCCAGAACGTAGCTCTTACAGAGGCAGTAAAGGGTTTTGTGCTAACAGCAGATTCTAAGATGGTTTCAGAATTGTTTGGTATTTCCGAGGATACCAATGTCGCCACAGATGCAGCTGCCGATGATAGTGCTCAAGAACCCAAGGTAGACCCGGCAATTTCTGATAAGGTCAAAATGTTTGCCAATAAAATGAAAAAGTATGTTGATTCTACTGAACTTGAGCAAGAACTTAGTTCACCTGACGGAGCTATTTTCCTAAACGCCATCAAAATTATTAAGGCTCCAAGACTTGCGTCTGCTCGGGGCGGCTGATATCATCACTAAACCGCAACAAGCAACTTAATCGATGGGTGATGCTGATAACTATCCAGTGTCACCTTGTCAAAATCAAATCCATCAATATCCATAACAGATTTATCTAACACCAACTTAGGCATTGGATATGGTGTTCTATGCAACAGTTGTTTCAACGCCTCAACGTGGTTCGAATAGATGTGAAGGTCGCCAAAGGTCATAATCAACTCTCCAACCTCTAGCCCACATACTTGAGCAATCATATGTGTTAGAAGAGCATATGAAGCAACATTAAAGGGGTTTCCAAGTCCAAGATCATTTGACCTCATATATAACTGACAACTGAGTTTGCCCTTTACCACATAGAACTGGAACATGGTATGACATGGAGCAAGAGCCATGTTAGGAATATCTGCCACGTTCCATGCAGAAACAATAAGCCTACGTGAATCTGGATTTGTCTTGATCTGTTGAATCACTTCTTTAATTTGATCTGTTCCTATTAGTCCAAAGCCAATCGCTGCTTGCTTTTCTTCAAAACCTAGTCTATCGTATCCGACTTTCAAGCCTTCAATTTTTTCTGAACGATTGACAGATTCCCAGTTACGCCATTGTTTGCCGTAAACAGGTCCAAGGTTTCCGTCCCCATCTGCCCATTCATCCCAGATAGAAATACCGTTTTCCTTTAGCCACTTGATGTTTGTATCTCCACGGAGGAACCATAGAAGTTCTCCAACAACAGACTTCCAGTGAACTCGTTTAGAGGTTAGGATAGGAAAGCCCTGTGCCAGATCGTAGCGTGATTGGCGACCGAAAACGCTTATCGTACCTGTGCCTGTACGATCAGTTTTTTCTACACCATTTGTAAGAACGTCATTGATAAGATCGAAGTATGTTTGGTCTACGTGCTGATATGTCATGAATAGAACATATCACAAAAAGAAAGAAGTTGTAAAGAGATTATAGAGCCATTGGATCGTCAAAGAAGATTCCAGAGTTTTTGGCCCTCATTATATATCCAAGGCTATGATCAACCATATGGGAATGTGCCATCACTCTTTTGATTTCATCAGGTGTTGTTCTTACTCCTTTTTTATGAGCAAAGTCCATAACTTCATCCCAAGACATTTCTCCACCTTCGCTACCAAAAGTATGGCCAAACTCATAATGAAGATCTTCTACAAATTTTGCTATCTCTTCTTCTTTGTCCTCTGGCATATTGAGTCCGCTTACACGATCTTGTTCTTGTTTTTGGCGCTCGGAGGCTGCGTTCTCACGACGGCGTTGGTTGTATGCCGCACGTTTTTCAGCCGACACCGCTTCTTCCACCGCTTCTTTAATGATTCTTTTCAGTTGACGTACTATTATTCTCATATTATATGATCCTTATATGGGACCGATTGATTTCCCAATATATATCAAAGTTTTTCCACTTGTCCAAGATTATAGTATGACACAAAAGAAAGGGAGTTCTAAAGGTTTGTGCGATGAACTTCTCGGAGAAGCGACCGATATAGTTGGAACACTGTGGACTCTGTTATTTTGCCGGGTGAGCCATTTCTTAGCAGTAATCCAGCATCACTAAGCTCTGAAACAGTTGTGATCCCGTTATCGAAATAAGCATGTGCTATAGCATTGGTTGTTCTTTGTTTTTTCTTTTTTGCTAATTCAAGGGTTTCTTCGGTATGTTCTTCGGGATTTGGTTCTTTTGTCCATTTGTTCCAGCCGGGAGACATATTGTGGCCTGACCAACAATCATCTTCTTTTTCTGGAGTTGACATGTCATAATCAAGTGGCTTAACAATAACGTCTGACCGAGTTTCAAAGTAGTTTACCCAGATAGATGAAGCCGTGGCCGAGACAAGCTCCCGGTCGGATACTAGGCCATTGCCTTGTTTTCCAAGCATAACAAGAAGGCAATCATACATCATGGGACCATAGCCTTTTGCGACCGCAGAAGAACCAAGAACCCAAGCATTATGACAAGGGTAGCTGTCAGCTTTTCTATTTCGGTGTGCGTTTACACCACCCCAAGGAAAGACAGGCTTATCAGAATCTGGCTCTTTGAGCTTCGTAATCCCACCTACTGTAGCTGGATCTACTTCCCATTTATGATTTGTTTTATTGTAATACTTTAGTCTCTTACTATGTGTCTGGCCGTATCCGTTTCCATAAGAGTCTGTAAAATCAATTTCAATTCCATAGCTGGTGTTTTTAATGTCCACATAAGCTTTATCTTCTGGGGATACTATTTTGTTGAACGCTACTAGGTCTGCTACTGTTTTTGCTGGCATGATGTCTAACCCTTCATATGTTTTGGCAGAGATATTCCCACGGCGGGTGGATCTTTCAGTGTGTCATGCTTAGCAGACCGATAGTACCCACCTTTATCTAGGTTGGCGTTCACTGTTTTTGTTAACTTGCCATGATATTCTGGGGAGTTATCATCTTTGGAGTGGATAAAGGTATCGGAGCCGATACGTTTTTTAGCACCTCCAATATGTTTATATCCCATCCTTTTGAGGAGTCCAGTATTGAAGGCTGCTTCTTGGACAAGAAGTTTGATTAGCGCAGTTAGGTTAGAATATTCCACTCATATAACTAGGGATGGTGAAGATATGAGGAGGATTTCTTTTGCTTTTTTAGCTTCAAATCCTCCTTCTGTTTTTTTTCGTCTTCCGGCTGTATATACGACATCGAACTGATATTGCTGCATTGTTTTATACTCATCGAAGAATCCATCTTCGATATCTCTGTTAGTAATCCAGACTGTTGAGAAGTGTTCTTCTGTTAGCCATCTAGCATTATCGACAACTTCTCTTTGGCAATCGTCGTTGAATTCTACTCCATAGGTTGTAAAACCTCCACGATACGGAGGGTCCATAAACACCCATGTATTTTCATCAGCATGGACGAGTGTGTCTTTATAATCTCCACACATAATCGTTGTAGTTTGCAGTGTTCGGTGCCATTCTAGGACGTTCTGACGGTCATACACGGATGTGTTTTGATTTAAGAGTCCGCTGGGAGTTCCAAAGCGGTTGTTGGTATTCTTATTGATTTGCCAGATACCATTGAATCCTGTTTTCATAAGGAAATAAAGCCTTGCGGCTTCGTAAGGCTTGCTCCATGTGGCAGCATCCCATGCATGTTCGCTGCGAATGGTATAATAATATTGTTTGCGGTCTTCTTTATTCATTGGAATAAAAACCGAGTCGAGCCTATCAAGTTCTTCTAAGAATGGCTTGATATTGTCTTTGATTGCGCTATAGATGTTGACGATACTTGGATTGATATCACTGATAACAACTTTGGCTTTGGGATTGATTTTCAGTGCTTGGATCATCATTGCACCACCACCGAAGAAAGGTTCTATATAAGTGTCAAACAACTTGGGCAAGTAAGGCTTGTAGTGCTTTTGCATTTTGGTTTTGCCTCCAGCCCACATAAATAAAGGTTTCATAATATTACAGTCTCCTTATGAAAGCTTACCATTCCGTATATCTTTCATAAACTCGTTGGTCTAATGAGTTGCCTTACTTTTTTTATTTCGTGTTGATATACAACATATTCCCAACGTCTTCCCCACGCTGGTATGCCAATGATTTCGAGATAATGAATTGTTCCTTCGTCGTTTGTGTAGTGTGATTTTATTAATCCTTGCAGGATACCTCCGTCGAGTACTTGTTGATCGAATCTTGTAGTTCCTAGTAGCTTAAGTTGGGAGAGTAGGTCTTTATTCAACTCCAGTACAACATATGTTCCATATGGAATATCATCAAGTTTATCACAGGTGTTTATTGGCTTGGTTGCTAAGGGAGAGAAGATTTTAGCTTTTAGCTTTTGAAAGAGGTTCATAGATGAATCTTCTATCTATCTATTTGATATGTATCTCTTCTCTCTTCTTGGTTATGTTCCACACCATCATCGGGGTCATCCTTTGGGATTAAAAGTTCTGAATACTCCTGAGCTTCGTGCCAAAGGTTTTATGGGTTGGAACATGTCTCCCAACGACCATTATGGTTTATTGTTCTATCATACGGAGGAGCATCCACAATCCTACTGGATGCATAACGTTCCTTTCAACTTAGATATTCTTGGATTTGACAAGGACAACATCTTGATTGAGAGGATGTATCTAGAAGCCCACAGCAAGGCATCTAGGAGCTTTATTAGAGGCGTCCGTCATGTTGTTGAGGTCCGTGGAGGTTGGTGTGATGACCACGAAATAAAAGGCGGTGAGAGGCTTATTCTAAAGAATCTCTGAGTTCTTTATTGCATCGAGGATAGATTCTTTTAGGGTTTGTTTTAGTTTATCCAGCTTTTTTTCGTCGGGCATAAGTTTATCGATACGCATTGTTAGGAGTTGCCTTCCGTTTATAAGAGGGACACCATACTTGCTATATTCGATTGTTTTTACAACCACTCGTTTGTTTTTGAATCTGCCAACATAAACGACATCGCCTATTTCAATTGGAATTTTTATCATATGTTTGTTGGATAAATATATGCCTGCTTAGATGCTACTTATGATGAAAATATGAAACTATATCCGATTTTATTTGAAGCAGCACGAACCGCTGCGGAGTCTTTGTCAAAAGGTATTATTGCCATAAGAGCTGCACCCTACGGGGGTGGGCACATTTCCCTTTTGTCAAAGCAGCGTGCTGAGAAAGCCTTGGAGAAGGCTAGCATTGTCGTTGGATCGGATAGCGACAGACTAAGAAAGGCAATAGCGAACGATGCTACTGTTGCTAGTGTGTCTTACTCAGAGCAGTCGCCGGGATTGTATGCTGTTCATACGAGTGCTGGAGTAAACAAGTTTGGGCCATTAGCTTATCAGTTGGTCATGTATGCCATCCAACCAGCTTGGTTGAAAAGCGATACTTCTCTTAGCGAGGACAGCATGAGCGTCTGGCAAAAAATGTATGACCTTTCTGAGAAGGGAGTCTATGAACGTAAATGGGTCGGTGATTTCGAAAATGGACCTGATATCGTTGAAGCAATGATGGACATAGCCCAGCAGTGGCAAGGTGACGATTTCTTCAGCGGAGACTCCTCTGAAGAATGGGACAGGCACGACGGCGAACAACCGTTTCTAAGATTCCTAGCAGGAAAAAAAGAAGACCCAGCACTGTTTGGTTATTTCTGGGCATATCGTAAAACATCACATGAACCAGAAATAGAACAGTTATTTGCCGCTGGCGACGAGTTTATGTCAAAATCTAGGATATCTAGCCCGACAGCAGCGACCGGAGTCGCCAGAGGAGTTAGTAACTTCTTTAGCAGACGATATAACAACTAAAAAAACAATATGAAACTATATCCCATTTTATTTGAAGCGGCTAAAACATCAGAAGAAGCATTAGATGCGGACCTTGCCATATACGTTGATAAGGGAAGAAGTTCGACCACTGTTATTTTGTTTAGCCAAAATAGAACTCTTGACTTGATTGAATCCTATCTCGAAAAATATAAGGGAACAATGAAAGCCACTCCATCGGATTGGGGAGGATGGGATGCAGCTACACGGATAGATGGCGACAAGACAACCGACGAACCTGCTCCAGTTTCTTCTGATTCTGCCCCGTGGTCAATAAAGGAAAGCGGCGGTGATAACAAAGACGCAAAAATAGATTGGCTTATTCAGAAAATAGGCAACCGTGTTGTTGTTGGGGCTGTAGGTGCCACTGGGGCTGTCGGAGGAATATATAGAGTATTCGGTTCTGCTGCCGTTCAAAAATATGGACCAATGATTTATGAAATGGTTATGGCGGCAATATATCCAAGCTACTTACGAAGTGATTACTCGTTGACCGCAGATTCACGAACGGTTTGGAATAAAATGTATCTCCGCAAAGATGTTGAGCGGGAATGGGTTGGAAGTTTTGAGGACTCTATACAGGAACTCGAAACAAGCTTTGGCGTTGCTGGCATGAAAAGCGAAGTAGCCCGAGACTTCGCTTCTGATTTGGCTGGTGGGCGATGGCGCAACGGCATCAACAAAAACTTGTTCGACAAAGAACTGGTCGCCAAACTACCACCAGAAGATCTGGCCAAACTCGGTCCCTTCTATGCCTACAGACTCAAACCCTCCGCAACAAAACTAGTCGATTATACAAAACTCCATCGCCTCGGCGAAGACCTTATTGAACAGCTAGCTGGGACATTCAAGCTACCAGTTCGTGAGATTCAAAAAATCCTTGCCGAAGCCGCCAGAGAACAGTTCCAGCGCCTATATCAAGGACAATAATATGAAACTATATCCAATACTCTACGAAGCAGCACAGTCAGTCGAAGGCTCTCTTGGAAAAGGCATTGCTGCCTTTGCTGTTCCAGGTGCAATAGTTCTTGTCTCGACAAGAAGAGTCTTGGAATCTTTACGTGGCAGAATAAAAAAAGCCGGGGTGCCATCGTATCTAAAGCCTAAAAAGACAATACCTCCTCCAGAAGAAGATACGGACATTGAGCCGGATGAAGAGGAAGATGATTGGGACGAACGCTGGAACTTTGAAGATAAACTTGGATATTCTTTGAGCAATAATGCCTTGGTCGGCAGTGTATCCTATCATGTTACTGGCCCAGAAGTTTACAAGGTTGATACAAGTGCTGGAGTAAACAAGTTCGGTCCATTGGCTTATCAACTAGTCATGAATGCTATTAAGCCTGCATGGATACAAAGCGATTCTTCCTTAAAGGAAGCGAGCCAAGGTGTTTGGACCAAGATGTATCAGTTATCAAACGGAGGTGCTTATGAACGCAAGTGGCTTGGTGAGTTTAATAATGGAGAAGACAGAATAAAGAGGGGGCTCAAAGTGAACGGTAATACTCAAATTTACATGGGTGGCTATTGGAAAATGATCAAGGATTACAACCATATGATTGACATAAATGCTAGCTTAATTGAGCCAGAAGAACTCCCTCCAAATCCATACAAAGAAGAAGTTTTCCTAAAGTTTTTAGAAGAAAACCCGATCGCACTCCCATATAGCGGACAACTTTGGGCATATCGTCTAACTAACCCAGATCCAAAAATACAGGAACTATTCGACAGCGGCAACGATCTTTTAGAAACAATGCAAACAGATTATGGTATCCCAAAAAAAATGGCCTTGGGACTAATCACTGACGCTGCTGATAAGTTCTTTTCAAGACTATACCACGAATAAGTGAAAAAATGAAACTGCAACACTTATTATATGAAGCCGCCAAAACTGCTGAAGCGGCTAATGAGAAACAAATAGCTGCAATTAAGCTTCGTGGTAATGTCATTTTATTTAGCACAAAACGGTTTATGAAAATCGTTGACAAGAACCGTGAAGAAGCAGACCTAAGCGAAGTGCAGTATAATATGATGGACAAACTAAAAGATTCCTTATCTAAAGACTCCATTGTGGGCCAAATATTTTTCACGAAAATTAGTAATGGAGACTTGTATATGGTTGGTGCCAGTTCTGGAGTAAATAAGTTTGGCCCACTTACCTATGAGATTGTTATGCAATCGATATATCCAGCTTATCTACGCAGCGATAGTACTCTAAAGGAGGGCAGCCGAAACGTTTGGAACAAGATGTATCAGCGAGGGGATGTCGAGAAAAAATGGGTTGGAAGTTTTGGCAGTTCACCTGCTGGAAGCTACGATAACTTGAAAGATAGCATCACATCTATACCATTAAATGAACTTGCACCAAATGATGCAACCAAGACAACCAAACAACTTCTAAAAATATATCTCAACGATATTTATCCAACTGCGCCAACCGAAGATGTTTTCCTCGACTTCCTTCGTGATAACAAAATTGATATCAATAACTACGGCAACTTCTATGCGTATCGAACAACGACAGGTTATACAGGGCCAGTAAAAACCATGTTCGACCTTGGCGATCAGATGAGAGAATATATGATAACTAAACTAGAAGCAACATCCGATGCAGTTAGCGAAGTACTCAGAGGTGGCGCATACAAGCACTTTAGCAGATTGTATAAATCACATGAATGATCTAAAACTAACACAGATTCTGTTTCAAGAAGCTGCTCAATCAGTTGAGGGCTCGCTAGGCAAAGGCATGGCAGCAGTCAAAAGCGAAAACGAAGTTACCCTCTTTAGCACTAGGCGTGTTATGTCGCAGTTCCAGCGCCTACAAAAAGATGTTGTGGGAAGAGGAGAGGTAGATGATCACATCAGAATTAAACTGTCAACAAAACTAGCTGGGGATGCTGTAGTTGGTCAGGTTAGCTATGGGAACAATGGTCCTGAACTTTGTTCAGTAAGTTCTAGTTCTGGGGTAAACAAGTTCGGGCCATTAGCTTATCAGTTGGTCATGTATCGTATCAATCCAAGATGGCTACGAAGCGACGAATCTCTGACAACAGGAGAGGATGGTATGGGCGGTAGCCAAGATGTTTGGAACAAGATGTACCAGCTTTCGAAAAAAGGTGTTTATGAGCGCCGATGG
>Ga0209596_1002409_pt1 | contig 15431 bp, 20 predicted proteins | sample M_130807_MF_Meta_FD_187314 | JGI IMG/M metagenome (GOLD analysis project Ga0209596, IMG submission 187314) | Freshwater microbial communities from Lake Montjoie, Canada to study carbon cycling - M_130807_MF_MetaG (SPAdes) (version 2) | ecosystem: Environmental > Aquatic > Freshwater > Lake... | reverse complement strand
TGGAGCCCATTGGAATTGTAGCGATTGTTGGAATTACAGTAACCGCTGTGTGGTTGATTTACATTTTAAAGCGTCGGTCTACGTTTGCTAAGATGTCGACTCTTACTCCTAGGTTTGTTAAGTCTCCGTCGGGGGAAAGTCTAAACACCATGGTTCATACTGAAGATCCTACTCCAGTAGCATCCTCGGTGTAATATGCATCGCCTCAAGCTCCTGCATCCACAACTTCATCGCATAGGGCAAGGTCTTCATCACAAAGTCAGTCTTGTTGCCACAGGCACCGCATGAGTAGATTCCCTCCACTGGATTGACCACGGCGAGAGTGCCACAGGTCTTGCAAATGCCCGTCTTGAACGGGTCGGACACATCCATCAGACGCTCCTTGGTAAACACCGAGATGCCGTGTGAAATCATACAGTCGCGCTCCATCTCTCCCACACGCAGACCACCATCACGGGACCTGCCCTCGCACGGCTGACGAGTCAGGGACACAATTGGACCACGAGCACGAGAATGCTTCTTGTCAATCACCATGTGCTTGAGACGCTGGTAGAAGGTAGGACCCATGAAGATCTCAGCCTGCATCATCTCACCGGTCTGCCCATTATAGAGGATCTCATTGCCGTAGGGATGCATGCCCATATCCACCATGTGCTTCTTCAGGTCCTCCACCTTAAGGTGAGAATACGGCGTTCCATCACCCAGCGTTCCCTTACGAACACCGATCTTGCCGAAGATGTTCTCCATCAGCTGTGCAATCGTCATACGAGAAGGAACGGCGTGAGGATTCATGATGATGTCTGGACGGAGACCGGATGCTGTGAAGGGCATATCCTCCTCCTCCATCAGCATTCCAATGGTTCCCTTCTGACCGTGACGAGAAGAGACCTTATCACCAATCTGCGGAATACGCTCAGAGACAGTGCGCACCTTGATAAACGGATAACCATCCGAGTTCTTATCCTGCCAGACACCATCAATACGACAAGGCTCTGAGTTCTTGTGAGTGGTAGATGCATCACGGAATGTATATCCAGCAGCGTCATTTCGAAGATTCACGACCTTGCCAATGACCACATCATTCTCCTGCAAGACCGAGTTGATGATCGGAAGACCTGCATCTGACACTGCCTCGTAGGAGGTGTTCTTATACTTGCGCGTATTGTGCTTCTGAGGCTTCATGAACTTCTCCTCACGACCCGAGGTCACGTTGCGATGCTCCTCATCCTTATACATCCCGTAATACAGACCGCGGAAGAAGCCACGCTTAACTGCCGACTTGTTCAGAATGACGGAGTCCTCCTGATTGTATCCACCGTAGCACGCAATCGCAACAATCGCATTCATGCCAAAGGGCATCTCATGCATCTTGAGGATGTTCATGGCACGGGTCTCCACAATCGGACGGGCAATGGAGCATAGAACATAGGCGTTCTTGTCCAGACGCTTTGCAAAGTTGCCAGCATACACGCACATGGCCTGCTTACCCATAGCAGATTGATAGGTATTACGAGGAGACTGATTATGGTCCGACAGCGGAATCGTCGAAGCCATATGTCCCACGATCAGCGAAGGATGGATCTCGTAGTGAGTGTGCGTATCGGTCATCTCATCCTTGCTCATGGCAATCCTGAGCGTCTCCGTCTCAGACGAGTCAATGTAGTCCACGCACGACTTACACCACTCATTCCAGCTAGACCGATCAGCAGGCGGGGGAGCATCCTTGCGGAACACGGGGCGCACGCAGCGCCCACCATCTGTCTCAATCGACAGATTGTTCATCAAGGTATACCAAGCAACCGAGATGTGCGGATGGATTCGGCGCACCTGCTTAGCTGCCTTGAGTGCACTCACCAACTCGTGTGGGCTGTTTGTGTAGCCGATGATCACACCATTGACTGTAATCGATGTCCCCGTATACACGCGGGGCGTATCAATCCAGACGATCCGCTTATCATCTTGGAGAAAGTGCAGAATCGTGCTTGATGGAACATGTTGAGAGATTGAGGTCAGTAGGCTCATATTCTTCACGATACCGACCGAATGACCCTCTGGAGTCTCCACTGGACACATGAATCCCCACGAAGTACCGTGGAGCTTACGAGGCGCCAAGAGCTTGCCCGACTTCTCTACCGGTGTCTGGATGCGACGCAAATGGCTCAGCGTCGCTGCATAGGACATACGACCTAGCACCTGCGAAACACCCACCTTTGTAGCATTGGACATGGACGCAACCGAACCGAGACCCTGAACAGTGAAGTTGCCTGTAGCGAGAGCCTGTTTGAGCTTACCCTCAATCGCTGAGAGCTTCAGAATCTTGTAGAGGTTGTTCACGTTCAAGATCTCCATTGGACGGGGAGCCTCACCACGCTTCCAGGAGTCATTGTTGACCTCTTGGACAAACTCATTGCGTGTGTCGTTACAGACCTTCTGGAATAGCTGACGGAAGAGATGAGTCAACAAAGCACCTGTCGTCACCACGCGCTTATTCGGATACGCATCACGGTCATCCAGAGGGATCTGCTTGCAGTAGGTGAGCAAGAGTCGGCGAATCATAGACCCCATCAGCATCGTCTTACGAGCATTGTGAATCGGAGTGGTCGTGAGCTCGCCTGCAAATCGGACGTGGGGCAGGAACTCGGAGTTCAGGAGCTGACGAACATAAGCACACTTGTCCTCCTGGTTGGTGCCATACTGCAGATGACTTGTCAGGTACTGAATCGCCTCTTGTTGAGTGAAGACTCCAAGCTCGGATGCATCACGGAAGGACGCAGCCAACAACTCGGCGTGGAGATCATCCACGGATCCCCAGATGATCTTCGTGATCTCCTTGTCCGTCAAGACGCCCAGTGCACGGAAGTAGACAACCACCGGAATGTCCTCACGGAATCGGGGAACACACGCAGTTAGCGGGTTGCCGTATCCATTGAACTTAGAGCTCAGACGAATCTCCAGCTTTTTTGGGGGCATTGTGAAGGACTCGTGAAGAGACTTGATCTCTACAGAATAGAGGTGCTTGGATGCCGACTTCTTGTTCTGGAAGATCATGATCCGATTATCAGCCACCTTCTCCTGACAAAGGATCGTGCGCTCAGATCCGTGAATGATGAAATAGCCAAGAGGATCGTGAGCACACTCACCATACTCCTCCAAGCTCATTGGGTAGTCCTTGAGCAGGCACAGGCTAGATCCCAGCATAACTGGAAGTTTTCCAAGATTGATGCCCTCAAACACCCGCGACTCCTCGTCAAAGGTGTCCAGGTTTGGACCCTTGTAAGTTCTGGCTACGAAGCGGATGTCCACATACATCTGTGCAGCGTAGGTGAAGTTGCGGATGCGTGCCTCCATAGGGAGCATAGGCTTCACACGACCTGTTGCCTCCTGAATGCGAGGCTTGATATAACTGATATTCTCGAACGATAACTTAAACTCGTACTTATACTTCTTAATGGTCTCATCTTGCTCGTGCCAAACTGTGATCGGAGGTGTCGACTGGATAATCAGGGGAATCTTGTGGCGAATAAAGTCCTCATAGGAATCGACCTGGTGATCCACCATCCGACGCACACCATTAGCAAAATACGAACGAACTGCTTCCCATTCAGATGTCATGGTATTCATATGGGTATCTCTTCGCTGTAAATATATCTATCCGTTTTGAATAAGTGTAATGTCCGGCGTCAAGATCCAGAAAGTAGACCATGTGGATCCAGTGCCAAAGGCTGGTCGCCACAAGTCCATGAAAACCTTCCCGCGCGGGGTGATGAAGGGAACTAGGAAGCGAGGTGGAAATGAGCCAATTGTAGGTGTTAAGGATCCGGCCAAGCCCCCGCCGGTTCGTAAAGGAACTCTTCGAATCCTCACCGACAAAGGTGCAAAGGCGCGGCGCAAGACAATCAAGCAGACGGTGCAGAGTATGAGTGATGCCAAGGTTCGTGAACACCTTAAGGGATCTGGAATCGCTGTGAATCCGAAAACGCCACCTCAACTTGCAAGGGAGATTCTTGAAGGCGGTATGGAAGCTGGTATGATTGTCGCGAAGTAGAGTAATGACGTCCATCTGGGGACCTTTAGGGTGGATGACTCTCCACTCAGTTGCTTCATGCTATCCAGACTCGCCTACCGGATACGAGATCACCTTGACACAGACGTGGCTCGATATGTTTGCGTCAACTATAACATGTCCTAGCTGTAGGGAGCACTTTGAAACTGCACTCGCAGGGTACCGACGATCATACCCTCAAATGCTTACATCAAGGAGTGAATTCTTACTGTTCACATTTCGGGTTCACAACTCTGTGAACCGGAGACTGAATAAACCCATTCATCCAACCGTAGCAGCTTGTTTTGAAACCCTACGAAACAACATAAAAACCCGACCGGCTAAGGATTATCGCGCTGCATACCTAAATCATATTCGGCGTTTCTGGCGGACGATGCAGGATGCTTCTGGACTTACGTCACTCAAAAAGATCAATGAAATGTCAAAAATTGAAGTTGAATACACTCGAAAATATGAAAACAACTTTGAAGCTGATATTTCTGAAGATGTAGTTGTATTACCGGGTCAGGCATTCGAGTCCCCGCAGAGTGAAGCACCAACTCCTATACGAATGGATACTCGAGCGGCTCCTCGTATGGGTCTCAGTGGAGGTCGATTTCAGATTCGGAGGTAAGAGACGTGTGTATGCATACTTGATGGATTCCAGGGTAGTGAAATCAACGGATCTGTCTCCCATGTGTATGCCTTCATCCATGCATGACGGGAATCGGGACCCTCATCGTACATCTCATCCTCAAAGACTCCACGACCCGGAAGAATGAAATCCAGTTGCTCTTTAATTCCAAACGGTGGATCTGCATGCTCCCATTCAAAGATATAGGATACATCAAACTCATTTAACGCCTCCATCAGAGGAGCCTCTGCATACGGATAATGCCAGCACCAGTCAAGAACCTCTGAGGTCTTGAAGTAGTGAAGGGTCCATGCATAAGTCTTCCAGAATGCAAAGACCACCTTATTCCAGTCAATCACACCATCCATGAGATGAAGACCCATACGGGCCTCCAACGCATGACCATCGCGAGAAATAATATGTCGATCTGTATCTTTGGCACGTTTCATCAAGACTGCCTTCTCATCCTTTGCGGCTGCCGTAAGATCCTTCTTTTTCATATAGTGCACTGCTCGGTTATATCCGTCCTCACGCAAGGAGAACATTGCAATCGTCGGCATAAAGTCATTACCAAAGCACATCACGCACATTTGGACCCACAAGTCAGGATCCAATGGCAATACACGGCGAAGTGCCGCAACATCAAAGGTCGAATACCCCGAATCCTTATTTTCACGAACCAGCTTGATCGGACCAAGATCCGATTGGGCTACAGAAATCAGAACAAGGTCTGCGTCCATTCCGTAGATCAGGATATTTCGTCGTTCCTCCTCGGGAAGAGTCCTTAACCACGTAAAGATCTTGTGCTCTCCTTCACCTCGCTCGTCCGTTCCAGACAGAATGCACTCAGGAAAGCAGAATCGAAGAGTGTCTTCTAGTTCAACCATAAAGGGCGTGCCTGGGGAGATCTGGTTCTTGTCAAACAAGGACGGTTCGGGATGCTTCATGCGACGATACCTCTGCTGGACAATCTTTGCATAAGGGACTAAGCCATCGCACGCAATCAGAATCTTCTTCGCATGAACAACATCCCGTAAGAAGTTCCGCAATGCAATTACGACACTTCCGATGGGGTTCTCAGGTTTCAGATACGTATGGATGAAGGCATTGAAGTCAAGACCCAATACATCACATTCAAGTGCTGTATTCCCGACTTCCTGTTGAATATGTTTGTGAGTTCGCAAAAGCGATGCGACATAGTATGGAATCCCCATGGTGGATATCTATTCACTATATCAAAACTCGTCCGTTTTAAATCTAAAATGGATTTGGTTTGGTTTTAAGAAAGGGAGGTGGATAAAATGTCCTGTCCAATTTGCTCAACTCAGATGAAGACTCACGCCCAGTACGGATTCAAGAGGACATTCGGATGCAGACAGTGTAATGAGATCATCTGCCCCGAGTGCTACTTTGGAATGAGATACAGTTGTAAGATCTTTGCGGTCGAAAAGGAAAAGTTTGAATGCACTTTCTGTAAGAGTCTAGACTACAAGTACTTTATGTACAAGACCGTCTATGACTCAACTGGAGAGTTCATGTGTTCTGAGTGTGCCGAAGCGATTCTGTCAAAGTAAGTAAATGGTGATGCTAGGTGTTGTTCTTATCGCGTTAATCGTATTTTTTATGTACATGTGGAAGGTAGAACCGACTCCTAAGCAGGGGTGTTCAACGTGCCCTAATCGGAAAAATAGTGAGAGTTATTAATGCACGAGGACGATATAAAATCAGCCAGTCTTCTTCGAGGGGGGAAGGGTTGCCCGCCTGGTAAGATCCGTCGCGAAGGATACACTGCTACGCGTAAGAAGAAGTCATTCATCGGTCGCCTCTTGAAGCGCGGAACAACCTACCGCGTTAAACCAACTTGTGTTAAGGATCGCGGTGCCAAGGGAGTAGGTCCGGCTGTGATCGGTCCCCTCAAGAAGGGCGATCTAACCTCAAAGGGATATGCGGCAACGGATTCTGCAAGTCAGCGTCATGCTGCTCTTGCACAGGCCGTGGGCGCGTATGGTCGTCTGTCAACCTTGCGAAAGTTGAATGCAATTGCGGTGCTGAATAAGACCACGTCTCCATCCCGTGCAAAGACATTCAAGACTGACCGCGACTGGGTGAAGAAAACCTACTTCTAAGATAAATGACTCGCGCTTCTAAATGGCTCTTATATTTCCTTGGTGTTGCCCTTGCGTTCTGGGTCCTCCAGCGCGTTATCCCCGAACACTTTACAATGCCTTCTGCAACGCCTAAGGCTACAAAGTGTCCCGATGGAACACGCACAACAACGGGTCAGTGTCTGATGGATTTTTAAAGAATCTATACATAATGAAGAATCTCAGGATAGTCATCGCTATAGGTCTTATTGTCATTATTGTTGGATTTGCCTACAACTATGCCGTCAATTCTCAATATCGTATTTCTTCCCAAGAAGCGAAGCGGCGCATCAAGTCCGGTGAAGTTGATGTAATCTTAGATGTACGTACTGATCTTGAACGAAGTACATTGGGCTTTTACCCAGGGTCTGTTCATATTCAAAGCGCTGATTTGGATAAAGAGATGCCTTCTCGCTATCCAGACAAGGGAATACGCATTGTTTCATATTGCAACACCGGTCATAGAGCCCGTATGGCAACAGAGAAGCTTCATGCACTTGGATATAAGAATTCTGTATACATTTCATCCCACTACAACACCCTTCAGTGAGTACTTAGCGCAGCTGCTCAACCGGTGCCTGACGAAGAAGTACCTTGGTCTTAAACTTCTGAGCATCAAAGAACTCATTGACAGCCTCCTTAACAGCCTCAGGATCAAAATCCTTGCAGGAGAACACATCCAAATACATGGAGTTGTTCTCTTCCACAAAGTGAGCGGTGATATTGGATGTCTCAATTAACTGAACGAGCGTATACCCCTTCTTGTTGCCGGTCCCAAACATGACAACCTGAGGCTCGCCATATGGAACCATGTCGATACGCTTGACCAGAGTGCGTGCAAAGTTACCAATCACAATCGGACACCCGATCATCTTCGGCGAGCACTTCGCAGCGTCAAGAATCAAGTGCTTACCCCATGTGCGAAGAACAGTCATTACTTATAGTATCTGCGCTTCTTTAAACTTTTACGATACTGACGGTGACGACGGGTCTTTCCACCGCTATATCCCTTACGATTGGGCGCCGGTCCTTCAACTCCAGCCTGTTCTTTCAGAATATCGCCTTGTTGCGCGGCGTTCTTGCCTTTAATGCCGCTGAGATACGAAGCTACAATCGATTCAGGACCGTGCGGGAGGTTTGTCCTCGCAGCCATCGCCCGTACATTCCGCACATCGCGTCCACGTTCCTGTTCGAGACCTCTGAATGGAAACGTTTGTCCTGCAGGAAAGTAGTTCTCGCGAAGGAAAATTTTACCTCCATAGCCAGGAACCTCGCCGTCCGTGAGGTCTGCGTAAAATCCGTTGTTCGACAAGGCTCCATCAATCATGATGTCCTGTCCGACAAGGCTTTCAAGAAAATCACGCTGTCCAGCAAGGCGCTCTCTGTAACGAGGACCTGCATTACCAAAAAATCTATCAGGATCTGAAGTGTGTGGCATAGTAATTATCATACCTACTCGGAGTCCCGAATAGGGCACCGACATTTACTCTCTCGGTAGAAACTAATGAAGAACGCAGGTCTCAACACTATCCCGTCAGTCAAGGGTTATATCTTCAATATTACGGTGAACCTTGTGTTCATTGCGATCTTCTACGTCTTCCTCGGTGGTCTCCTGTCGTGGTGTCTGTGGCGCATCTTCCCTGAATATGGAGATGAATGGGAGAAGCAATCCAATCTCTACCAGTTCTTAGATGTGTCTGCCGAGATCTCAATCATAGTGATCATCGCGTTCTGGACAACCTACATGGTTCATTCGTTTATTCCTGTATTGCCTGTTACGACCGCCCTTGAGGGATATCTTGAGTCATTCGGTGGACAGATGATTTTTGTCTATGCGGTCTTCGTATTTCTGGATACGTTGGATGATAAACTCAAACATGTATTCCATGACTTTTTTGGAACACACCCCCCTGCTTAAATTTTCTTATCTAAAAGTAAACAAATGTATGTCAAGTTTCTCTTCCTCGTTGCGCTGTTCTACTTCCTGATCCCCGGTGTCCTTCTCCGCCTCCCGCCGGGTGGCTCGACGATGACGGTCAACCTCACACACGCCGTTGTGTTCGCGCTGGTCTCCACGTTTGCCTGGAAGGCGCTCAAGGGCAAGATGGGTGGCAAGTAAATAATAAAAGTCCGAGGATGACGAAAGTTTGAGGGCGATAGTCGGGTGAGCACACTCCACTATCGTCCAAAATGGATTTGATCGCCACCAGGAAATGGATGTTGGGGGCGCTATCACAATCATACTAAAATGACTTCTACCATGAATAAGATCACCTACTTCTGCTGCGATTCCGAGTGCGACAAGGCGGTTGCATACTACGGAGCCCCGTGCTGTTTGGAGCACAATCCCCTCGTAGAGGAGGGGATCCCAGACTCAGTCTCACACGAGACGAGTGAATGTCCCGGATGCGGGATGGACCTGTATGTGGGAGCAAATGGATATTGCTCCTACTGTTGGGTAGAGCGGTTTGGATGCGAGGAAGAGAAACCCATGTGCCTTGGGTGTCTCGACGACCTCGATGACTGCAAGTGTAACGAGGCGCCACCGAGCACTCCAACTGAGACCTTGTCGCCGGTCGAGCACAAGTGCTCTGGTGAGTGGGACTACGATCGCGGGATCCGTGTCTGCGACTTTGACGATGATCCTGCATGCCCGCAGTATCAACCGATTGAGTTTGAGTGGAAGGATCGTGCGAACTGCGAGTGCAAGAAGTCGCCGATGTGTAAGTCTTGTGAGCTGTACTACGGATACGCCGACGATGCGTATGACGGGGACACGTACAACTGCACGAACTGCAAGCGCGAGTTCAAGAACAAGTACTTGCGCAATCAGTCTCTGTGCCGAGACTGTGAGGACCTGCCTCCTCTTCCTCCGTCGCCAGTTGCCGATGATCTTGACGAACAGATCGCGGTGATCGAGGAGAAGCTCAGGAGCGGTATGACGCTGGGTCAGACTGCGGACTGGGAGCGTCTCTGGTACACCGCTCAGAGCAAGAAGCGGGCTCTGGAATGCCCCGGATGCCGCGACGGCGTCTTAAACCAGCAAGGACACATGGTCCAAGGCGGGTGCCTCGATGAGCCCGAGCGCATCCCGTGGGAGGACTACGATGCAGATGATCTGCGCAAGATGGACCTCTACTCGCGCCACTAGTCGTCCAAAATGGATTTGAACCAACAAACAATTTTTACATTACCTGTGATAAAAATGCCTCTCAACTACGTTTCTATCGGATTCACGGAGCACGAGAACGAGATGCTACAGGATGCAGAGAACGCCATCGAGAAGGCACAGATGTGGGAGTTCATGAAGACCGATCCGGGCGAGGGAGGATATATGTGGGGAGATGGTCCTGAGCTCAAGGCCATCTACTCAAACATCAAGTATGACGGGCACTCGGGAGGATCCATGGGGTGGACCATGCGCACGATGCAGGTTCTGGCTCGCATGGGAACCGATGAGTTCTGTGCTTGGAAGAGCGGGATGCGGATCGGACCCGAGGTGAAGGAGAAGGTGGTCCAGAAGCGGACCAAGGAGATGGATAAGAAGGTCGTTGAGGAGTACAATAATGTCAAGCCCTTCAAGAAGGTTCCTAAATGGGCTTCAGAGTATGCGACCCTGTATCCTCAGGTCGTAGCGAACCTCAAGTTCATGTAAAGTATAGGAAGTCAGGACGAAAAAAAACAATTTTTACCCTTGGGACAGGACATGATGAACGATCCGATGACCTGAATGCTCTCCAATCTCGCACCATGCAAGGTATTCTTGAAACTCGCGTTCAGATTTGGACAATGGGAACTTTGGATAGCATCCCTTCAACCATTGAAAGGCTTCAGCTTGAACATGTGCATTATTCTGCTTAAGGAATCCAATGACTTGGTCCAGCTTAGCACGACGCTGTATATCGTTAAGCGCCTTGAAATTGGTCTGAAATGTCTCCATACTTCATCTATCGGTCTAGCTTAAAACGAATTGGCTAGAAAATGTAATGGAGACTCCGAGGCCCATTCTGGATGTCGAGAATCTCGAACCATATAACTGGCCAAAGCGAGATTGGTCAGAACTTCTAATCGACCGGGACGATCTTTATTGGATTACAAATGCGTATCGAAGTATTCAAAATCGCTTAATAACTAGTCATTCCTACATCTCTCGCGATGACGATCCAAAGGACCCCGACCCATATGCAAGATATTACGTATTTTACTGCTTAAACAAGTAACGATTTTCTCTTTTTACGGAATGTCTTACGTTTTGACTTCTTGGACTTTCGTGTCTTTTTGCGACCGCCTAATGTACCTTGAGGTACTAAGTGAGCTTTATACCACTTTACATCTACAATGGTTTTTCGGGTATATGGATCTATGAACTTTGATGGTCCTTGTTGCCATAAGTTTTCCAATGAAGCAGGGAAGTAATACTGAGATTTTGCAATGGTTCCTCCTTCACCTATAATCTGTCCTACAACTGAACCTTCTTCAATATCATCCGATGAAATGACATCACCTGATCCGGCTTCAATGTCTTTTGAAGGAGGGGATGCTGGAGGTGTAAGAAACTCTGGGAGCTCTTCATCTTCATCTTCATCGTCGGCATTATCTTCTTGTTCAGGCGCAGTATAGATAGTTGCAACTGCTCCTGTATCTGCATCTACATTACGAATGGCAAGATCATCCTCATCACCCTCTAGTACATAGAGAATCATATCACGGGGATGCCACGCTAAATAGATTGGATAGTAGAAAGATGATTCAACATCCATACCATCCATTCTCATTGCATTTCCATTACCTGCTACTGTAGTGACTACGCCTTGAGGTGTAACCTTACGAATACGATGATTGTCAAAATCAGCAACATAAACATTTCCATCTGAACCAACTACAAGTCCCCAAGGTTGATTAAAAAGCGCTTGTTCTCCAGTTGCGTCTACCATTCCAGGTTGTTGCTCCTTTCCTGCAAAGACCGTAGCTTTATCATCAACTCCAAGTTTTGCTCTGTAAATACAGTGTTTTGCAGGTGAAGTTGAATAAAGAACTCCAGAGTCATCCACTGCAATCGAGTATACAAAGTAATTAAGTAGATGGCGAAATACAGTGACTTCTCCTGCACTTGTAATTTTAATCACATGACTACCATCAGGATTGCGATCTACTACATAAACCGTTCCAGCTGAATCAATTGTAAAACATAACATACGATCAAAAGGTGCTTTAAATCCACGTCCTTCAGTCGCACTCGCAAATGTAGTTACGTTTCCTTGAGCATCCACTTTACGAATTGCATTATTTCCTCTATCAAGCACATACAGGGTTCCACGATAGGATACAACATCTATAGGTTTATTAAATGTAGCCTGATTAGCAGGTCCATCTTGAAACCCAAACTCGGTTTTACCTGCAAGTAAATGGGGAGTTGAATCTGTACCAAGCTTCAAGATAGCGTGATTAAACTCTGGAACATCCTCAGCACGATAAGAATCAAAATTAGATATATAGATGTTTTGAAGATCCACTGCGATTGGATTCGCGTTTCTAATCTCAACCATTATAGTTTGTAGTCAAAAAAATGCCTGACAAAATGGATTTGATTTGACCAATCATATCTGGATCGCGTGCCAAAATGACAGACTGCCCTATTTGCTACGAAACTATTGATAAGACCACAGGTTGCTGTGTTCTGAGTTGTTCTCACTCCTTTCACATTAAATGTTTAACTAAATGGACTACAGATGCGTCCACTTGTCCCATGTGTCGTCATGCTTTGAGCGACATTGAACTCAATCGCCCGGATCCGCTCCCCCTTCGAGAAATTTGTCATTCACAAGCTGTATGGTTTCGTATTGCACCATACACCTTTACTACTGAAGATCGAATCACACAAGTAATGAATGAAGCAGGTTTAACACGAGGTCGTGCAATACAAGAACTTCGATTCAGTGCTGGAAGTGTAGATGAAGCGATCCTTATGGCTCGTGATACTCATCCGTACATTCCAAGCCCTCCTCCACCACGAAATCCAATGGAACCCACAGATGAAATGGCGACTGCGTGGGCATTGGAACGTCTGTTTACTAACGGAACGATTGTAGGTGAGACCTATGTATACGGAAGTCTAGAAGACACAAGACTTCGATCAAACGTATCACGATTCAGCGGATATTCATCTGGTTTATGGATGCACGATGAGTTTAGAGACATTGACGTCAGGGAACGATCTGATTCGCTCTAAAATGGATCATTAAATCAATAACTTAACATAATACATAAAAATGTCGCATATTCATCATCACCATCGTCTCTTCAATATTGTTATCAAGTTCTTATGGGGAGAAAGTGTTGATGGAAATAAAGCACATAGGATAGACTTTAATGGAGGAGGATTCTATGGACCTCATACCCCTGAAGAAACACTTGCAACATTAGACTATGCAGTTGAGAATCTTATCATTCATGATGGAGAACCATTGTGTGTATGGGCTTGTCTTCCTGAAGTACGTGATGCATGGGTTAAGTATCATAAGGTTCTTATAGGTCGATGGGTTATAGAAACTCAAAATGTAACTGGAAATCACTATTCGATTGATGAAATCAAAAAATCAATTCATTCAAAGAATGAAGATGATGCATCACATTTAGATAGAATAAGAAATCCAAAGCCTATAGATCCTAAACTTTTGAGTTTCTTTAAATCTACTAGTTAGATTAATCTCCTTGAAGTTCATCACACCACTCATTTGTATATGTCACTTGAGAAGTGATGAATGAAGTCACAATACGAACCATATCATCAATATCAGTATCCGATTCATAAAGAGAAAACATCAGATATCCAACTGATCTTCCTGCTACAAGGATTTTTTCATGAATTGTAGGAGTAATTCTCTCTCCAAAGTACTTTTTATAGATTTCTTGGTATGCTTGTCCAAACATACCTCCACCTATATCTTCTGCCCATTCAGGACCCTCTTCATAGTTCATATGAATTTCCTTTGCAGCAAATCCACGTAGTTCTCTAGCAACCTTGCTAAGTGTTTGTTCGTAGTCCATTTACTATATTACTATGTATCGCTTAAAATGGATCCATTTATGATTAAAGGAATAGAAGTAGTAAGGAAGAAAAAATGCCAAGAACTAAAATGAAGAACACTAATTTGGGTTGTATATACCTAATTACCAACACTATCAATGGAAAGAAGTATGTTGGACAGCATAACGAAGAAAAACCAGATTCTAGATTTTCAGATCATAAATGCAGAGCTCGTAATAATGGTTCACAATGTCCTGTATTATATGATGCAATCAGATGTCATGGAGAAGATAAATTTAAAATAGAAACACTTTGGGTTGGTTCTATTACTGAACTTAATGAAAAAGAGGTTTATTATGCGGATATACATAAAACATACGTATATTGTAATCCACCTGGTTATAATGTAGCTCATTGTGGAAATCAACCTATGCTTGGTCATCATCATTCAGAAGAATCAAAGGCAGCTATTAGTGAACGTTTTAAAAATTTACCAAGAACAAAAGAATGGGGAAAGCGAATAAGTGATGGTATATCTGCGTATATTGCTTCTCATCCAGAGGAAATGGCTGAAAAATATAAACGAATTTCAGAAACACTTATCAAAAAAGGTGCAACTGGTCCTCAAAGTATTGAAGCTGTAAAAAATAAGATTGAGGCAGCAGCTAAACATTCACCAATACTAATATCTTCTGGCGAAAGACACATTTGGAAAGATAGGAATGCATGGCATCTTTCAATTAAGAATAATTTAAATACTTATGAAGCAAGATTTACAACAAAAGAACGTGCTATTAAGGCGCGTGACCTATTCATTTCATCTGGTCATAAAACAGAAACTGACTTTCCAAAGAAAGTTAGTGATTATGGAAAATTTATCAGAAAGAATAAGAATGGTAAGTTTATGGTTGATATTCACTCATCTAGATTTCCTAAAAAATATGCTAAGGTATTTTCAACACTTGAAGAAGCCGAAACTGCAAAAAACGAGTTTCTTAAGCAGTTTGAATCCGTATAAAATGGATCTATTTTTGCGTAAAACTTAGATAGTAGGTGAGGTTAATGAACAATGGAACAAGTCAAATCATTCTCAAAACGTGTATTTAGTGGTCTAGGAGCTGGGTTTAGCGAACGCATATATCATAATGCGATGGAGGTTCTTCTAAAGAAGAATAATATCCCTTTTAAATCCGAACAGGTAATTCCAGTCATGTTTGAAGGCGTAGAAGTAGGACAAGTAAGAGCAGACTTAGTAATTGATGGGAAAATTGTGGTTGAACTGAAGTCAGTTAGAAACATAAAAGATGATCATGCGACTCAGTGTGGTATGTATATGAAATTGCTAAACATTGATAGTGGATTAGTGATCAACTTTCCATGCAGTGATAATGAGGAAGTTGATTTCCAAGAAATGGAAGCAGCATCGCCTGTTTGTAAGCGTTGTGGACGTGATAGTCATATGGCTTCCGGATGCTATGCAAAGAAGCACGTTGATGGACACGCCATCTAAAATGGATTCAACTTGGTCACTTAATTATTTTTCATATACAACATGTCATACGAAATTGCAATCTTTGAATACTC
>Ga0209596_1002407_pt1 | contig 15442 bp, 15 predicted proteins | sample M_130807_MF_Meta_FD_187314 | JGI IMG/M metagenome (GOLD analysis project Ga0209596, IMG submission 187314) | Freshwater microbial communities from Lake Montjoie, Canada to study carbon cycling - M_130807_MF_MetaG (SPAdes) (version 2) | ecosystem: Environmental > Aquatic > Freshwater > Lake... | reverse complement strand
GAGATATCTTGCGACGATGAAGGTGTAACCACGTCAGAATACGACCACGCGGTGCGACCCCAACCAGAGAGTTTTTGTCTCATGGTGTCAGCGTGACCGTACGGGTCTTTTTGCGATAGCAAAAAGTACAAGTGTTTTGTCGCTGAGTATTGGTGTCACGAAAAAATTCTTCTCAGTAATTGCTGGACCGTCTGACGTATGCCGATTCGTCAAGGGATAGACGACTCTACGCCCAAACGCATGAAGTGCGATATACCACGATCTTGGCAACTTTTTTCGTAAACCAAATACATCAAGAGCTAAAAGTCTCTTTCCGGTCTGACGCCGAGTATCAAAGTCAGCATGCACTATGTCGTCGCCATCAAGACCCATTACCTCAACATCTGCAAAGTGTCTCCGCAGCATTGTCTGTAGTGATAATGGAGTGAACAAGTGAACATGGAAGGGATTTTCAAAATCAGCCGGTTCGTTGGGTGTCAAAAAAAATACTGCGCCGTCATCCTTGGTCACTCTGGCAACTTCTGCCACATGCGGCTCTGGATCGACAAAATGCTCGATGATGTGGCTCGAACACACTGCATCAATGCTTGCAGTCCGCAGAGGCAAAATTGATCCATCGGCGCACGTTGCATGCACGCCATTTCCGCGAGCCATCGCGGCGGTGTCAGCGTCATAATCAATGCCAAGCACCACGCTGTCACCAACGGCTAGACGAATCGACTCGTCTCCGACTCCACAGCCCACGTCAAGCACGACTCCTGCAGTGATCCTGGCTCGGATTTCTCGGTATCCAGCGTCATGAAGGGCCAAAAGTGCCGCCGGCGTACTGTCCTTGAGGGGGCGTTCACCTGTCTGCTTCATGGAGATTCCTAGTATAGAAAGGACATGCCTGAGCCCACGGTCAATCCCCAATCAATCCAGCCCACGCTGGAGATGATCTCCACAGAGCTACAGAGCTTGGGCGTGCATCAGATTGCCAGTTTTGCCTGGCGAGATCTGGACGATCCAGATGCTGGGGGCTCCGAGGTACACGCAGATCAGGTGTTCTCCCGTTGGGCGAGCACAGGCCTACAAATCGCACATCGAACGTCAAGTGCATCAAACACTCATGAGTTCGAACGAAATGGGTATCAAGTTGTGCAACGAGCAGGTAGATATGGCGTGTTTCCGCGTGTCATCACTCATCAACTATTGAGCAAGCACCACTACGACGCCGTCATAGAGATTTGGAACGGAGTCCCTTGGTTTTCGTCTTTATGGGCGCGGCGTCCACATGTCACTTGGTTACATCACATTCACACTGATATGTGGAAAGAATCACTGCCAGCACCACTAGCCCCCTTTGGCCGATTACTTGAAAGCAAGATTGCGCCATCGTTCTACAAGGCACATCCGATTATTACGCTTGCGCCAGCCACAAGTGATCATCTCTTGAGCCACGGTTACAAGCCAGACCTCGTTCATGTAATTGCTCCTGGCATTGACGCTTCTTTCACGAACCTAAACGCAACGCCACGATCGTCGTCGCCACTGATCTGCGCAGTTGGACGTCTGGCTCCTGTCAAACAATTTGACGCACTCATCAGGCAAATGAAAAGCATTACGCAAGAACTACCAGATGCTCGTCTTGTGATTGTCGGAGACGGACCACAGCGAGCAGAACTGCAACATCTCATCGATGACTTGGGTCTCACGCAGCAAATCTCACTGCTCGGACATATATCAAATCAAGAACTCGTCTCGCTTTATCAGTCATCTTGGCTCTTGACGAGCGCATCTCACTCAGAGGGCTGGGGCATGACGATCACCGAAGCCGCCGCATGCGGCACACCGTGTGTTGTGCTTGATAATGACGGGCATCGTGGAGCAGTGAAACATAATGTCAGTGGACTGATTGTGCCCACTCTTGATGATCTTGGCCTGGCCATGTTGCGTGTCCTGCTTGAACCACAACTTCAAAAGACCTTGTGCGACGGCGCACTGACGCATGCTGAGTCGCTCACATGGGACACAACCGCCACGCGCACATTAGGCGTGCTTTTGGATGAGACAAAGAGACAACGGCCGCGCTGATTGTCGAGCCTGTCAACTGGCGTATATGCCCAGTCCATAAACGATCAACCAAACGAGTCCATACAGTTGAATCGCCCTGTCGGTAGCAAACACTTCTTCTGGTGCCGACGCTTCACCTTGCTCAATCACCATTAAATATCTAAAAACACTCAATGCCATAGGGACAATTGACAGTTCAAAATATGGAAATGTTGAAGAAAGCGACTCTGCACTTTCGAACGCCCAAAGACAGTACGCAAGCAAGGTCGCCCCACATGCCACGATAACGAGCATTCGCAAAAATGTCTCTGAGTAATCTTTTAGAGCAGCACGAGTAAGTGCAGCATCTTGGCCCATCTCTCGCATTTCTCCAAAACGTTTTCCGGCGATAATAAATAAAGAACCAAAACTCGTGCACAAGACGAACCACTTCGACATATGTGTATCGGTACCGACCGCACCTGCAACCGCTCGCAAGACAAAGCCCGATGCCACGATCACAAGATCTAGCAACACGATGTTTTTCAAGCCCATGCTGTAAGAAATTGTTGTCATCGCATACAGAGCAACGATCACGCCAGCTGCGGGTCGAGTTGTTGCTGCCAATAGCGGTCCGACCACCAGTAGCACTGCCGCTATTAGTCGAGCAAGCGGTATTGAGATTTCTCCAGCTGCAATTGGTCGCCGACTTTTTTTCGGATGAAGTCGATCGTTGGCGACATCCTGCACATCATTTAAAAAGTAGGTTCCGCTCGCAGTCAAACAAAATGCAACAAACATCACGAGGGACGGAGCCAACGACGTCCAGTGCCCCAGAACTCCCAGTGCTCCGGGTGCTGCAAATACCAAAATATTCTTGACCCATTGCTTGGGACGGGCTTCGCGAAGTAGTGCGCTTAGCATGCGGGCTCAAGTATCTGCCGCGAGACATTGTGGCCATCTCTGGCATACGACAACATCTCCAAGTCACCCCGAGAATCGCCGTAGGCGACACGGAGCCAATTATCTCCCGCAGTCCCTCGATCTTGTGCCCACCTCTCGAGTCGATCTACTTTTTGTTGGGCACGACAATTGTCGCCGACGAGATTTCCGGTGAGCACGCCATTCTCATCTGCTTCAAGTGTTGTGCACAAGACTGCTTCTGCGCCAATTATCTTGGCTAACGGAACCAAGTATGCATCGAGTGATGCCGACACGAGCAGCACAATGTGACCGTTTTTTTGGTGCCAACGCAGTCGCTGTGCGACATCTGCGCGCATCCACTTATTTAGAACAACGCTCGCAAACTGTTCGCCGAGTTCATTAATCTCACTCGCATCCCTGCCCTTGAAAACGGCCCGAACGAAAAGCCTTTTTAGTCCATCTCTATCTCGTCGTCTAAGCAGTGATGCAACCTGTAGCGGATTTCTGAGTACGACGCTCAACAAAGACAATCGTCCTGCCACAAGCGACATGAAGGGCAATACGCAATCTTTTACGGTGAGTGTCTTATCAACGTCAAACGCTACGACTGTCTCTGTGTCCACTCCGAATACGGTAGTGCCCACAGTTGAGTCATCCAAGCACCTGTGTCATGTCGAGCCAAAAACTTGGCCAACTTTTCGATACAACGGCTGAGTCGTTGACGCTTATTCCGCTGACAACTGTTCCGAGCACTGCAAATGCCATCGCTAGCCGATGGTCATCGTATGTACTCATAGTCTGGCCGTTTAAGGAGTCAACACCTTGAATCTCTATACCATCAGGAAGTACTTCTATTCGTCCGCCCAACTTGACGATTTCTCGAGCCAAGTCTCCTAGGCGATCACTCTCCTTTGCTCGAATAAAACCAACTCCGTCAATTGAACTCTTACCTGTTGCCCTGAGGCACAACATCGCCACAATCGGCACGAGATCAGACGAATCGCCCAGATGCAGTTGTAGCGGCTGTAATACTTGCCCCACCTGTGAGGTGACCACGATGTCGTCTCCATCACGCTTGACGATCGCACCGGACTTCTGAACAATGTCAAGGATGCATGCATCACTTTGGGTGGTAGCCAAACCCAACCCTGTCAAACGAATCGTGCCACCTCGAATAGTTGTTGCCACTATGGGCACCGCAGCCGAAGAAAAATCTGGCTCAACAACAAAATGCGTTGGCTTGTAACTGTCCGCATGAACCGTAATTATTTCTTCTGAAACCGTGACGCGGGCACCGAAAGACTCCATCACCACTCGCGTCATGTCAACATAAGGCCGTGACACCAACTGTGATGTCAATTGAATTGTCAGTCCCCCAATGACTGGCCCGATCATCATCAAGGCAGAAATAAATTGACTCGAGATATCTCCACGAATACTCACGACACCACTACTCACAATATTTGGTCCAAGAGTGACAGGCAGCAGTCCGTGAGCACCTGAATACTTGATGTTGGCACCGAGTTGTCGTAGTGCATCGTGTAAGTCGTTCATTGGTCGTCTTCGCAAAGCGTCATCGCCATCGATCGTTGTGAAACCAGTTCGCACTGCGGCGACTGCAGTTAAAAATCTAGATGTTGTTCCGGCAAGACGAGCATTGAGGGTGATGCCAGAACGACCGAGGTCTCCGCCGATAACTGTCACCTGATTTTTGGTTACCTGACATGGCAAGCCCATTGCCTTGAGAGCCTCGAGCATTGCAGAAGTATCGTCACCATCTGGGATATTTTGAATAACTGACTCGCCTTGGGACAAAGCCGCACATACCAACGCTCGATTGGCAATGCTTTTTGATCCCGGAACCTGAACCGTGCAATCCAGAGGCGTTCGCGACGCATTGATAGCACGCACTGACGACTTCATGACAACCTGTGTACGGCAGGACGAAATGTCCGCGCAAGTAATCCGCCTTTAAATAAATCAACTTGATGATTATCGACAACCATTACGATGACGCCACGGTCTCCCTCGAGAGAATGCACGACCTCAAAGTCAAAAATATTTACCCCAAGTTCTCCGGCCAACGCAAAGACGTCTGCTGCTGCGCCAGGACGATCTGGTATCGGAATGCGAACTTCTGCCAGTTCAGTTGACGGACCAACTCGAGAAGGCATATTCATGCGTGCCTGTCGTGCTCTATCTAGGTGTGCCATGAGCGCAGGCCTGTCCTCCTCTTGTACGACCTGTCGAATGTGTTGTAACCCATCAATCAGTGAATCCAATGCAGCCACAATCGCTGAACGATTTTGTTGGCAAATATCCAACCAAATATCAGTTCGTCCAGACGCGATTCGGGTCATGTCTCTAAATCCGCCGGCCGCCAACCGCAGCAGAGCGAGATGCTCTTCTGAGCGTTCGTCAGCCAGACCCATGAGCGTGGCAGCCGTCAGGTGCGGCACATGACTAATGAGTGCCACAAGTTCATCATGCTGTTGCGGAGGAAGCGCTACAACGTCTGCCCCGAGGCGAGAAATGATTCCCGCTACTGCTGCGAACGCGGCGTCAGATGTCTGTGGCGACGGAGTCAGCACCCATACTGCCGATTCAAACATGGTTGCATCGGCGCCATCTAAACCGTCTAATTCTGAGCCAGCCATCGGATGCCCGCCGACAAAACGATCCGATTGCACGCGCGCAACAATGTCGTTCTTGACAGAACCCACATCGGTCACGAAGCCCGACATCTCGGCAAGCAACTGCGTAATCGCATCAACACTTGCAGCGACAGGAGTTGCCACAAAGCCAATATCCGCTGTCGGGAAGACAGTGTTGTCGTCGATGATGCCTCGCTCGAGCGCAATCTGTACACGTGTGATGTCCGAATCAGTGCCGTGGACAATAAAGCCTTTGTCTTTGAGTGCCAAACACAATGATCCACCGATCAGTCCAAGGCCCACCACATTGGCATGACGAGAGATATGCGGATCTTGAGACACGTTCTTATCGTATCCGTGGAGGCTGACGGCGACCCCCTGCTTTTCCTTGAGCCACGGCCTCACGCAATAATCGAAGCTCTGCATGCGTCAGATGTCGCCATTCACCGGGACTTAAGTGTTGATCACGGATCGGACCAATCCGCAACCTGACGAGTCTGCGAACTGGATAACCGACCTCTTCACACATTCGCCGAATCTGACGATTCTTGCCTTCGTGAATCGTGATGCGCAGCACGCCGTTTTCTGGTTGCCCGACTTCTGCTGGCGCAGTTACTCCATCTTCAAGTTCGACGCCCACGCGCAGACGTCGAATCGCACTCTGTGAAACACCTTGTGGACCACACTGCACTTCTGCAACATATTCTTTTTCGACCGCACTGCTTGGATGTGCAATCACGTTGCCAAGATCACCATCGTTGGTCAAAATGATTAGGCCCTCCGTTTCCATGTCAAGTCGACCGATTGAAAAAACTCGAGGCTCTGCTGGCACTAGTTCTAAAATAGTTTGACGGTCATGGGTGTCAAAGGCGGTTGACACGACCCCTGTTGGTTTGTTCAACAAGTAATACACCAAGCCCGGCCGAACCCCCAGCGAGACCCCATCCACTTCGACCGTATCGGTGTCAATCAGTACTCTTTTGCCAAGAACAGCCACGACGCCATTAACGGTGACTCTGCCTTCTTGGATGATCTCTTCACACACGCGTCGAGAGCCGTATCCGACGCGAGCCAGAACCTTTTGTAAACGCTCACCTTCGTCCGAGACATTTTGTTCCCACAGTGGTTTCTCCGGCATGGCGCCTCCCGGCGCGGATGTATTCACGTCAGTCCGGTGCGTCAGATGTTAAGGGAGTTTCTTCTTCGAGTTCTAACGACCCACTAAGTGTTTTTTCGAGTGCTTCAATGATGTTCGCGTCAGGAACAAACGAAGAAATCTCTGGCATATCCGCCAGCGACGCAATGCCGAGTTTTTCTAGAAACAATTGTGTGGTACCCCACATTGAGGCTTGCCCTGGTCCTGTATCGGTACTAACAATCGCGACATAACCGCGACTATGCAGTGTTCGCAATACCGCATCAGGATCGACCCCTCTGATTGATGCGATCTGCATGCGCGATATTGGCTGCTTGTACGCAACGATCGCCAGAGTCTCAAGCGCCGGATTCGACAGACGTGCTCGTTGTCCGTCAAGTAAAAACTGCTCTACATACATCGACATTGAAGGATGCGTCTGAAAGCGCCATCCTCCGGCAATTTTGGCAAGTTCGAATCCGTGGCCGGCTTGTTCATAGGACTCAGAAAGTCGTTCACACATGTGTTCAATCTCAACGACAGGCCGTTCGAGCAACTGTGCCATCAACTCGGTCCGAACAGGTTCTTGAGAGACCAAAACCATCGCCTCGATTGCTCGTATTAAATCAGCGTCCATCATGTCATCCTTCGTATGCGTCGGTCTCAGCGTCGCCCACTTCTGGACCGATTCCTGTCCAAGTAATTTGAATGTCGCCAAATCTCTCCACCTGATCTAACTCGATGTAGTTCTGTTTGTACATCTCGAGCAATGCGAGAAATTGAACAATGACATCAAGTCGTTCGTGTACACCGGCCGTAAGTTTTCTCAAAGATGTTTGACCAGTCGATGGCAAGGTTTGCATCAACCTTTGCACGGCTTCTGCAACGGTGAATCGAATTGGAGAAACATGCAACATTGAGACTTCGTCTGGCCTCTTCGGCGTGATGGCAGTCACGAAACCCTTTTGAAGTTTCTCTATCGTGAGTCCCTCCAATAGATCAGGGACAACTCCGTCAAAGCGGTCGTCTGGTCCGACGGTACGTGGATAACTCAGGTCGGCATCGTCAACAAATTTGCTCAGAACTCGAGCAACATCCTTAAAGGTCTTGCAGTCCAGGAGCCGTGCCAATAAGACATCTCGTTCCTCCCAGAGCGCCAATTCGTCGTCGAGATCGATGTTTTCTTTTCCGGGCAGGAGACGCCGTGCCTTAAGTTCGACAAGGGTTGCGGCAATGAGCAAAAACTCAGTGGCGATATCTAGATCTAGTTGCTGCATTTGAACAAGTTCCGCCAAAAACGCGTCCACAATTGTTGTTAATGAAATCTCGTGAATGTCTACTTCTTCACGCAAAATAAGGTGTAGCAACAAATCGAAAGGTCCCTCATAGAGGGGTGTTGCCACGTCGTATGCCACCTCTCAAATGTAGTGCTCATGACCCAACAAAGAGTGAATCAACCACATCTGACTGTGCCACTGTTGCTAGCGTTCGTGAGGTGACCCGCGTCCTGTCTTGTATTCAACCCACTGGATCAGTCCACCTTGGCAACTACCTCGGAGCGCTCGTCAATTGGGTCTCAGGTCAGCACGAGGCCGAAGTTTTTCATGGCATTGTCGACCTGCACGCCCTCACGGTGACGGATCAGCCCAAGGTGCTCGGCGTCCAGACTCTTGAACTTGCAGCGATGCTTTTTGCAGTTGGACTCGACCCCTTGCGGGCCACAATCTTTGTGCAGAGCCATATTCACGAACATAGCGAATTGGCATGGGTGATGGAGTGCACGGTCTCCTTTGGCGAACTCTCCCGAATGACACAGTTCAAAGACAAAGCCGCCAAGCGGGAAGCCGACTTCGTATCGGCTGGATTGTTCACGTATCCCGCTCTTCAGGCCGCAGATATTTTGTTATACGACGCCCGAGAAGTTCCGGTCGGAGATGACCAACGTCAACACATCGAGATTACGCGTGATATTGCCACACGATTCAATCATCGATTTGGAGATACCTTCGTGCTTCCTCGCGCTGTTCATCCCAAAATGGGGGCTCGGGTGATGGACCTACAAGACCCCACTTCAAAGATGTCCAAGTCAGCGCACTCCGATGCCGGAATTATTTACATGCTTGACGATAACGAGACAATCATGCGCAAATTCAAACGCGCTGTGACCGACAGCGACAATGACATTCGATACGATCCGGCTACTAAACCTGGTATTGCAAACCTGCTTGAAATACTTTCGGCGGCGACTTCAACTCCTGTTGAATCCCTGCTTAGTCACTACCAGCAATACGGACCGCTTAAAGCCGACGCAGGAGATGCTGTTATTGCTTTACTCGAGCCAATCCGTTTGCGCTACACAGCACTAATGTCAGATCCGGCAGAACTCACACGCCTCTTAGCGATCGGCGATTCTCGGGCACGCGCGATTGCTGCCGCAACACTGGCACGCGCACATGCAGCGATTGGATTTCTGCCAAAGGCCTAAGAGTCCTCAAGCATCATCGGCAGCAAAAATTGCTAACGCAGCACTATCTTTAGCAGCACCCGACAAGATGTCAAGTGTTCGTGTCGATGAGACGCCCTGCAACATCTCTACCCCGATTAGTTCGTGATCAAGATACTTTTGTAATTTTTTCGTGCGACCACCAATAAGAGTTGCAACGATACGTCCTAACCAGCCAACGTCGGAAGCAGATTTGCCGATGTCGTGCAGAAGAGCAGCACGTTGTTCGTCAATTGTTGCGTGCTTATATGCAGCGAAAAAACGGTACCACACTGCAACTGAATGGCGTTGGTCTCTGGGCTGGAGCAACATCCAAAGAGTCATTTCAGCAGGCAGAAGAACCTGTCGAACTCGATCAATCTCAGCGGGGCCCAACTGTGCACGCGACAATGACGAAACAGCGCGTCGAACGAGATGTGACGGAGATGGGTTCATGTCGGACGCATTCTGGGATGAGATTTTTGATACACCTGAAATAGCAAATCGGGCGACACTCGCGTGTACACCTGAGTCGTTGAAATCGTCGCATGTCCGAGCATCTCTTGAACGATTCTCAGATCCGCACCATGTTCGAGCATGTGGGTAGCACATGTGTGGCGCATCACATGGGGCGAGAGTTGTCGACTTATTCCGGCACGAGCTCCAGTGACACGTACTATTTCCCACGCTTTTTGACGATTCATTCGTAGTCCTCTGTTTGTCAGAAATACCGCGTCCCGATCGGAAGAAGACCTCCACACCTCAGGCGCCAGACTCTGACGGCCATCTCGTTGTAGATATTCACGTAACGCTTCACCAGCAATTTTGCCAAATGGAACAAGACGTTCTTTGGAACCTTTCCCAAATAGTCGGACCATTGAATTATTGAGGTCTAGGTCATCAATATTAAGACCGCAAACTTCAGAGATTCGAGCGCCTGTCGCATATAAAAATTCTAAGAGCGCCCGATCTCGTAATGCATCAGCGGACTCCCCGACTACAGCACCAAGCAGATCTTGTACTTCTTTCTCTGACAAGGGATGCGGGATACCCAGCGGCACGTGAACACCTTCAAGTAACGCCGTTGGATCGTCTTTGCGCATCTCCTCTGACAAAAGATAACTATGAAACATGCGTACGGCGGCGAGTAGCCGTGCGGTGCTTGCAGCCGCTTCACCACTGTTTCGTCTTTCATCAATCAAATCATCAAGATGACGAGCCTTCACCGTCAACACTTTGAGTTTGTGTTCTGTCAGCCAGAGTTCGTAAGCCATCAAATCACGTCGATATGAAATAATCGTGTTGCTTGCTCGACCTTTTTCGACGGTAAGCCAGGCAAGGAATGCTTCGACCAATTCACCCGCACGAACAGGAGACAACGGTGAGCGTGTCACTTCTTATTGCCCTCGTGATATGCGCCGATGTGCCAGCATGAGCCCCATCACGCTTTTTGCATCGGTGATTGATCCGTCCTCGATCATTTGGATGGCTTCATCGAGTGCGATTAACGACATCTGCATCTCACGCTCTTCTGGGCCGTGACGATCAAGGTCGACTGTTGATAGATCTCGGGCTAAATACAGTGACACCATAGAGTTCGTCATGCCAGCAGCAGAGACACACACACCCAGATAGTCCCACTTTTTGGCGATGAACCCTGCTTCTTCTGCGAGTTCTCGCTGTGCAGTCAATAAAACATCCTCGCCTTCAATGTCTCGCATCCCGGCAGGGATTTCAAGATTCATTGCGTCAAGTGGCGCGCGATACTGCCAAACGAGTACGACCTGCCCATCAGCAGTTATCGCTACCGCTCCGACCGCTCCGGGCGAGTCAACAAATGTGCGCTCAAACAATTCGCCATCAGATGATGCAACCGTTGCTTCAACAAGAGACCACACTCCCCATGAGTGCAGTTCTTTTTTGGCACGCACCGTAAACCCGTGCGACGGCGTTTGGGGCAAATTAATGCGCAACCTCAGTTGCTGCAGAGGCAGTGGTCGCAAGTCCGACGCGACCTCGTCGAAATTCGAGGGCCGCTTCGATCAATCCTCTGAACAACGGATGTGCCCTGTCTGGTCTGCTTTTAAACTCCGGATGCGCTTGAGTTCCGACCCAGTACGGATGGCCAGTGAGTTCAATGAACTCGACTAAGCGCTTATCGGGTGATGTACCACTACAAATAAAGCCTGCTGACTCAAAGCGAGTTCGATAGTTGTAGTTGAACTCATAGCGATGGCGATGTCTTTCGCTGACAACATTTTCCCCGTACAGTTCGGCTACTTGAGAACCGGGCTGAAGCACGGCGTAATACGCTCCAAGCCTCATGGTGCCTCCCTTGTCTGAGACATCTCGCTGTTCAAGCATCAAGTCGATGACTGGGTCTTTAGAGGCCGCGTCGAATTCCGTACTATTCGCTTCGGAGAGACCCAACACATGACGAGCGAATTCAATTGTCATGACCTGCATGCCTAGACACAATCCCAGACATGGCACCAGGTTCTCGCGCGAAAACGCAGCCGCCGCAATCTTGCCTTCGATACCGCGTGGACCAAAGCCTCCAGGGATCACCATTCCGTCAAGTTCTGTTAATCGGCCTGAGGCCAGCAAGCCTTCGACGTCTTCGGCCTGAATCCAGTCGATCTCAACTTTTGCACCGTAATGAAACCCGGCATGTTTGAGGCTTTCTACGACTGATAGGTACGCATCTTGCAGTTCGACATATTTTCCGATTAGTCCGATACGCACTGGTTGGGTCGCAGCATCAACGCGCGACACAAGGTTTTCCCACGGCGTGAGATCAGCCTCTACTTCTAGTTTTAGGCTCTCACAAACAAAAGTATCGAGTCCTTCTTCGTGAAGAATCAAAGGTAGCTCGTAAATATTTCGAGCATCAGCAGCATTAATAACGGCACGCTCTTCTACGTCGCACATGAGTGAAATCTTTCGCTTCAAACTGTCGCTAAGCGGATCTTCGCTACGGCACACGATGACATCTGGCTGAACACCACGACTGCGTAGTTCGGTCACACTGTGCTGAGTTGGCTTAGTCTTTTGCTCACCGCTCGGACCAATAAATGGCACCAAAGTGACATGCAGATACAGCACATTGTCACGACCAACTTCGTTCTTGAACTGTCGAATTGCCTCTAAAAACGGCAGAATCTCGATGTCTCCAACGGTTCCGCCCACTTCGGTTATGACAACATCAGTATCTTCAGTTGCCAAACGACGAATACGCCTCTTGATCTCATCAGTGACATGGGGAATGACCTGAACGGTCTTTCCCAGGTAATCGCCTCGACGTTCTGCCGCCAACACTGCCTGATAAATAGAACCAGTCGTTGCATTTGAACTTCGAGTGAGATTTTCGTCAATAAATCTTTCATAGTGACCCAAGTCAAGATCGGTCTCGCCGCCATCGTCTGTTACAAAAACCTCGCCGTGCTCGAACGGATTCATTGTTCCGGGATCGACATTGATGTACGGATCAAGTTTTTGCATCGTGACACGAAGTCCACGCATTTTTAACAACCGACCAAGCGACGACGCTGTGAGTCCTTTACCAAGTGAACTGGCAACGCCACCTGTTACAAATATGTGCTTTGTCACTTGACTCCCGTCGGATCTACATCGCTAACGGGAGTTCATCTTATCGTGTCTTGGTCTTGGAGCGTGGTTGCTTGGACGTCGCTTTAGGTGCCTTCAGTTGCTCAATCAGGTCTGAGGCATGCTGGCGCGCGCTCTGGTCTGCTACCCCGCCAGACAACATGCGGGCGATCTCTTGAATTCGCTCCTCGGCGGACAAAGTCGTGGCAGCACCAAAGGTGAGACCATCGCGGACTTCTTTGGTGACAGCGATCTGATGATGGGCGGCCGCGGCAACTTGAGGCAAATGCGTTACCGCCAAAACCTGATGTTGGCGACCAAGGTCAGATAACGCTGTCGCCACGGCGACGGCTGCCGCCCCACCAATACCAGCGTCAACTTCGTCAAACACCAATGTCCCGGGTTCTTCAGAAAGCACCAACCGCAATGCAAGCATTGTGCGCGCTAGTTCACCACCGCTTGCAACCTTGGTGAGGGGCAACAGCGGACTTCCGGGGTTTGCACTCAGCAGGAACACCACCGCATCACCAGCATCGATGTCTTCTTTAGACGCTTCGATCTGCACCACTATCGACGCATTAGGAAGTGCCAATGTTTGCAGACGCGATTCAACCTGGGCGGCCAGTAGAGGTGCTGCGGTGCGTCGGGCTTTAGCAACAGCGCGTGCGCTCGCCGCAAGCTTTTTCAAAGCATCTTCACGCTGTCCTAACAACCTGCGAACGTTTTCTTCGTATCCCTCTAACTCAGCGAGGCGATTGGCCGACTCCAGCCCATAGGCGATGGCATCTTCAAGATTCGCTCCGTATTTGCGCATGATGTCTCGCAATAAATGCCGACGGGCGCCGATTTCGGCCAGCCGTTCAGGATTCTCTTCTGCATTTTCTGCATGAGAACGAAGATCGGATGCCAATTCTTCTGTCTCGACGATGATTGCACTCACCCGCTCTGCGAGGGTCTGCAAACTTGCCTTTGACTGCACTGCGCTGCGCGCTTTGCCCAAAAGGTCAAGTACACCAGAGTCTTGCGTGACCTCTGAATACGCCAGCCATAGTGCTTCGCGGTGAGAGTTTGCATCAGCAAGAATTGTTTCTTCTTCAAGCAAATCAGCCTCTTCATTGGGACCAAGAATAAGCGCTCCAAGAATTTCTTCTGACTGAAAACGCAATAAGTCGATCTCTCGGGCACGAGAACGCTCATCTCCCCCGAAGGCTGCCAATGCTGCATCAACTTCGGTGACACGACTGCGCGCCTCACGCAAACCAGTGAGGTCGATATTGGCAAAGCGATCGAGTGCTGCACGTTGCGTTGCCGCCCCAAGCAAGCGTTGATGAGAGTGTTGTCCATGAATGTCGACCAGATCGATGCCAGCCTCTGCTAGCGAGGCAACCGTTGCCATGCGCCCGTTGATATACGCACGACTCCGACCCTCAATGGGAATGACCCGAGAGAGAACCACTTCTTCTTCGCCATTTTGAGTCGTTCGCACGAATCGACCTTCGACACGTGCTTCGGTCGCGCCGGCCCTCACGACAGATGGATCTGTGCGACCACCGACGAGCAAACTAATCGCCTCAACAAGCATGGTTTTTCCAGCGCCAGTTTCGCCAGTGAATACAGAAAAACCAGTTCCGAATGAGACCTGCAAACTCTCGATCACTCCGAGATTTTCAATCTGCAACTCAGTCAGCATTATCTGTCCGCCAATCCAAACTTTGAACGTAATATTTGATGAAACCGATTGTCGTTGAAGCGAAGAAGTCGTGCTCGCTCAGTGGCGGCAAGCACCGACACACGATCACCCTCTAAAAGTGTGTGCACCGCCACACCGTCAATGGCAATTTCGACGGGCCGTTGACCTATGACCTCAATCACCACTTCTTCTCTCGGGTCAAGCACCAAAGAACGGTCAAACATCATGTGGGGTGACACAGGGGTCATCAAAAGCGCATTGAGACGCGGAGACAGGACGGGGCCACGCGCTGACAAGGCGTACGCAGTTGATCCTGTTGGAGTGGCAACTATCAACCCATCTGCTGAATAGGTCACAAAATGAGTTCCATCAATGTCAACACCCAACCGCACGGTATGACCCGATTGTTGTTTTTCAAGAACAACTTCGTTAAGGGCCAACCAAGTTTGCTTTTTACTGCCGTTTTGAATCGAGGCTCTGAGCATCATTCGGTCGTCATAGTGAAACGACGAGCCTTCGGTTCCGTGTAACCATTGATCAAGTGCGCCTAACGCCATCTCTGGTTCGACATTAGTGAGATAGCCAAGCAGCCCCACATTGACGCCCATCACTGGTACGAGTGTTCCGCTCAGTGAATGCACTGCTCGCAACATTGTGCCGTCTCCACCCACTGACACCAAAAGATCTGCGTCTCGAGGAGAACTGCTCGCTGTCACGTGAGAATGAGCACCCTGCGCAATGGCATCAACATCGCTCTCGTCACAAACAACATTGCATCCTGCTTGATGTGCCCATGCGGCAACATCACGAGCCAGAGCAATGGCGTTTGGCCGTAACCGATGAAACACCAGAGCGATGGTGCGCGTCGTCACTGTTGTGTCCCTGCATCTGAAATTTTTATCGCGTGCATGACGAACTCC
>Ga0209596_1002406_pt1 | contig 15452 bp, 11 predicted proteins | sample M_130807_MF_Meta_FD_187314 | JGI IMG/M metagenome (GOLD analysis project Ga0209596, IMG submission 187314) | Freshwater microbial communities from Lake Montjoie, Canada to study carbon cycling - M_130807_MF_MetaG (SPAdes) (version 2) | ecosystem: Environmental > Aquatic > Freshwater > Lake... | reverse complement strand
CAAATACTCAATTAGTTCTCCTGAATCATTACTACCATATCTTTTGAATCCTACAAATCCACCATTAGGACCCATTAAAGCGTGTAGATAATTGAATTCTTCAGTGTTTTGGTCCCTGTAAAAACCAAAGGAGGGATTTCTTTTTGAAATAATTAAATGTGAATCACGATTAATGTCATATTCATAGTGAAAGCCAAATTCTTTAATTGCATCAAAGGAAATTTCGGTACGGAGATAAAAAGTGCAGCTCATGGTTTGTATGTTATGCTGATTGAAGATATTCGATTTCAGATTCCAATGGCATTCCAAGTCGTATTTCTCCCTGTTTCATATATGTTGGATTTAGTTCGTATCCAACGAATGACCGACCGAGAATTTGAGTTGCCTTGGCAGTTGTGGCTACTCCCGAAAATGGGTCAAGAATTAAATCTCCTGGCTTACTACCTGTTAAAATTGCAATGGTGGGAATTGATAATGGAAAAGTCGCATGGTGAGTTAGATTATAACCTTGTTTCTTACATTCAGCGGCCAAAACAGAGTTATTGGCAACATTTGTAACAATTATATTCTCCCTGAAATCAAAAACGGACTTTAATTTGATTTTCTTGTCGATGTGACCATAAGTAATCTGCCCATTGAACTGTTGATGTTCTTTAACCCATTGCGTATCATAATGAACAAAGTCTTGTTTCTTGAAAACATAGATGAATTCATTTGCCAATACTGAGCGGTGAGAATTTGAGTAGGGAGGATTGTTTTTTACCCAAATGATTTTGTCATGTAAAATCCACCCCTTGTCCATCATCGCAATGGCAAATCTCTCAGGAGCCATTTCATAACCAAACCCGTCGATATAGTCACCAAGATTAATCCACATGGTTCCATCTTTTCGGAGAATACGTTTGTAATCTGAAAAGTGATTTACCAATCGATTCACAAAGGACTGAACTGTATTTTCGTGACCCAATTCACCAACACCAAGCTTATAATCACGTTTTTCGTGAAATGGAGGTGACGCCACAACCAGTTGAACTGATTCATCCTCAATATCTTCAACATTTTCAGACGATTTGGGAATGATTCGGATGTTGGTCTTCCTAACTTCAAAGTTGGCGGGTGTTTGAACCCTGTTTTGTTTTTCTTTGAGTTCATTTGATAGGGATTTCAACGTGCCAGTAATATTATTAGACTTATCCAATCGTCCAATAAGTGACTTATACTGGACGTCGTCGTTATCAGATAATTCAACGGCAACCTTGTGAATCGCAAGCAATCGGTCTGTCGTGTGTTTGCCGACTTCACTGATAAGGTCGTCTTTGTACTTTTTCGCCTTAATCATCTCAGGGGTGGTTGGACGCACACCTTGACGTAATCCGAACTGTTCCTTTAATACTAACAGTTCCTTAAGGATATCAGATGGTTCTTTGGTTCGGTGTTCCTGGTGGCTACGAACCAATGCCTCTGTGATTTCGACAGGTTCAACAATGGTACAGGGGACTTCATTCAGTCCAACAATTTCGGCGGCCTTTTTTCTTCGGTTACCTGAAATGATTTGGTACAATGGAGTTTCAGAATTGTCCATTTTGTAGACAATAATGTTTTCCAAAATACCGAATAATTCAACTGACATACAGAGTCTGTCGATTGAGTTCTCGATGGGATAAAGGGTTTGGGTTAGAGGATTCTCTACGAGGCGGATTAGTGGGAGGTTTTTCATATGACTAACTTTAAAAGGTTTTAACTTTTTCGGTTAGTACTCCGCCGATTCGAGGTAGTAAGGGTTTAGAGTCCGTACACTTTGTTTGGACTTGTTGATGTCATATTTTGATTCAACGTTACAAAACTAGAATAAAACTTTTACTTATGCAAGTGTTTAGCCTAAAAAATTAAATATTTTTCTAAAAACCACGTCACGAGCCTTCTTTTTGGCCAGATTTGCCAGTTTTGGGTCATCTTTTCCAGTATAGTTGATAACCTTACCCAAACTAAAGTTGAGAAACTTGGGTTTGTCCATGGTATTGTATAATGTATTGGCGGGGATTCTAATCTTCCCAATATAACTATGCCCCATTGTAGGTGTATTAACCTCTGACACAACAATGTGGGGGTTAAAAACCAAAGCGAGTTCGTCTCTGCGTTTCCGCTTTGTTTCCAATTCTTGAAGAATGGGCTTTAACATTTCATCCCATTTTTCAACTTGAAAATTCAAAGACTCATACTCTTCAACACCTAAAGTTGGTGATTGGTGTTCAGGCAATATCAAATGAAAAAACATAACACCACAAATATAATAGAGTTTTGCCTAAAAACTTCAATTGCCGAGAAGTGGTGTACATGGCTTCTCCTAATTGCATATTTCTATTTGTATCGGTGTGAAATTTGTTCGTACTTTGAGAAATGCATATTTATTTTTTAATATTTATGTCAATTTTAATAGAAAAAAAACACATATTTAATAATGGTAAAATTTAAATTTATTGATTTATTTGCGGGTATAGGTGGATTCCATTTAGCGATGCACGAACTTGGTGGCGATTGTGTATTCGCCTCTGAGATAGATATCCAAGCGAGAAAAACCTATGAACATAATTTTAAAAACATTTCCCCTAATTTATTTAGAAACGAAATGTTTAATGATGATATCAGGAAAATTTCAGCTGAAGAGATACCTGATTTTGATGTTTTGTGTGCGGGATTCCCATGTCAGCCATTTAGCCAAGCTGGATTTCGCAGAGGTTTCATGGATAACCACAATTCTGAGCGAGGAAATTTATTTTTCAATATTGCTGAAATCATTGCATCAAAAAGACCAAAGGCTTTTTTCTTAGAGAATGTAAGAGGTTTGTATACCCACGATAACGGGAAAACTTTTAAAATCATCGCAGATATACTTCGCAATGAATTGGGATATTCGGTATATCATAAAATAGTACGAGCAAGTGATTATGGCTTACCTCAACACAGACCGCGTACATTTATAATTGGATTTCGGGATGACAATCCACTTGGAGGTGGATTTTATTTTCCCGACAATTTACCACTGAAATTCAACATGAGTTATGTATGGGGAGGTAAATGTAGTCGAGATGTTGGATTTACATTGAGAGTTGGAGGTAGAGGCTCTGACATTACTGACCGACGTAATTGGGATTCTTATTTGGTTGATGGAGTGGTTAAGCGATTAGGTCCCGACGAAGGGAAACTAATGCAAGGATTTCCTGATGATTTTGAATTCCCAGTTACTAATGTGCAAGCAATGAAACAATTAGGAAACAGCGTTGCAGTGGATGCGATAAAAAACGTTGGGAGAAAAATGATTAATTACATGGGTTTATTAGATATTGAAGATAATGAAAAAAATAACGAAAATATGGGATTGAACTTAAACAAAGGTGAATGGGCAGAACCTTATGCATTTTTAAAAATCATTAAGGATAAAAGACTTTATTTGAGTGACAAAGAACTTAATCAGGGCTCAACTTTTCTTGACATTGAAAAGGTTACAAATTCTAATTTGAATTATGATTTTTTAATTTTTGAGGGCAATGAAGTTATAGTTAAAAATAAAATTACTAATCATGAAACTACCTATGACACTGCTGAGATAATTACGGAAAGCACTTTGGAGAAAATAAAAAATACAATTATCAATGCGTCAGGGACATTTAACATTCCTGAATTTTCAGTGCTCCAAGAACAAATAGGTGTCGCATTTCAAAAAGGTGGCAATAGTTCACAAAAGGCAGATGTAATTCTTGATTTTAATTACAATCAAATGAAATCTATTAAAAACGATGGATTTGGTATTAAAAGTTTGATGGGTGCTAAACCGACATTATTGAATGCCTCTTCAAATACGAATTTTGTGTATTCTGTAACCGATTTTTCTGCCAATTTGATTGACGAGGTAAATTCAATTGATTCGAGGAAGAAAATCATGGATAGGATTGAGTTTATTAAAGAATACGGAGGTGAAATCACTTTCAATAGGATTGAAAAAGATGTTTTTGGCTATAATTTAAAAATGGTTGATGGACAAATGCCACTTCTATTAGGTGAACTTCTGTTAAAATACTTCCAATTGGGAATTTCTGATATTAAAGGATTAGTTAAGGTAGTTTTCACTAATTCCTCACTAATTCCTCAATTAGGAATTACAACATTGGAAATGTTTGAATACAAAATAAAAAAACTCCTGTTAGATTACACATGTGGTTTTTTCCCTGGCTCAAAGTGGGATGGTAAATATTCGTCAAATGGAACTATCGTAGTAGATAAAAATGGACTGCTACATGGATTTCACATTATTAATATGGAAGCATTTATGGATTACTTGTTTGATAATGTAAAATTTGATACACCTTCGTCAGGCCGACATGGTTTTGGTTCGGTTTTTAAAGAAAAAAATGGAGAATTATTTTTCAAATTAAATTTGCAATTGCGTTACAAATAAACCTCATTTGTTTAAGCGAAAAAAACATTGAGTTGTTATAGTGTACAAGCACTTTAATAGAGCGGAGAAAAAAGTAAAATAGAAAAGATGAGTATCGAAACTTTAATAGAAAAAGCTAAGACCTATAGCATTTCACAGGAATATCTTGATTCGAAAGAAAAAGGAAGATTGGATTTTGTGACAAAATTTCCAATCGACAGAATTTCGGAATTGAGTTTAGATGAATATGTTTTGGGTACCGATAAAGAAAGTTTCTGTTACTGGCTAGAGTTTAAAAAAATTGAAGATACAGTTATTCTATTTGGAATTGGAGGTGGTAACGCTTCAAAATTTGGCTTGTACAAATCAAAGTATGCAACATATCAAATTGGATTTGGAGAAAAAAAGAAAACTTTAAATGGTGAAGAATTAGAAGATTATTTTTCTTCCATAAAAAATACAATAATATTAGCAATAAAATATGTTTCAGAAAACAGAATTTCAGAAATAAAGAAAATGAATATTCCGTTTGGGAATATGATATTGCAAAAAATTCTTTCAATTTATTATCCAAACAAGTTTATTACTATTGGTTCATCAAATATTTTGATTGACCTCGCAAAATTTATTAATCTTCAAAACATCGAGTTGAACTCCACTAATCTTATAGAAATAAACTATGAGTGTAAAAAGGTAATAGATGCAATTCCTGAATTTGAAAAATGGTCTTATGAAAAAATAGGAACATTTATTTGGACCTATTTTGATGGAGAAAATAAAAAAGGCAATAGCAAAGATAATATTAATTACTATTTAGTTGGGGCATATTGGGATGGTAGTAATCCTGCAGACCAAACAGCAAGATTTATTGAGAACGGGATTTGGGAAAATGGGTATGACGATAAATTTAATGATGAAGTAAATGCTGTTCCTGTTGGAAGTAAATTTGCAATAAAAGCAGTATTTACCAGAGAAAAAACTAAATCTGTCATGGCAATAAAAGCAATTGGTACAGTTTTGGAAAATTTTAATAATGGCCAAAAATTAGTTGTGGAATGGGACGATGATTTCAATCCCTTTGAGGTCGATTTTTCAGGTGGCTATTGGGCGACAATAAAAGAAGTTAAAAATAAAAACCATATTAATGCCATTTTCTATATCAGTAACAGTGCAACAAATGATTTTGACCAAATAAAGAATAAATTTCAAGTTTCTATTTTCACAAATTATATAAATGTACTTCGTAAGATAATCTCAGAATTAAAAATACAAAGCAAAGACGAGAGAATAGTTTATTCTATCGGAGATAAGGGATTAAACTTTATAGTTGGTCAGCGTTATAGTTTCAATCTATACCTATCCGACAGGAGGGGTATTTATGGAGTTATTTCTAAAGAAAAATTGACAGAGAAAAGCACGCTCTATGATGGCACCCCACCACAACCGTACTACTCGTATTTTAACGATTTTAATCCAAGTTCAAAAGAATGGGATTCCATTATTGAATCCATAAAAGATGAACTAAGTCGAACATCTAAATCGGGTTACAGAAAACACAATGATGAAGCTTTTGAAAATTTTATTTTCCAAAGCTCAACACAATTTATGAATAAAATCAATTACAAAGCACAATACACAAATTGGCTAAACAGCACAAACAAGGAAGGAAGTAGAAAAGCGGGTTCATATATCAGAGCTATCGATATTCTTTCAGAAATTACACAAAAAGAAATTTTTGAAGAAGACAAACTGACTGTGTTAAATGTACTTTATCAAGACTTGATAAATGAACAGGAAATAATAGACGGGAAATATTATTATGAACAAGCCCCTTCATACGGTACCGCTAGGTTTTATTCAGCGGCAATTAAAAGCTATTCAGACTTTATTTATGAACTAGCCGAAACTCGGATATCAAAAACTTTAATAATTCCCAATATGCCATTAAATTCAATCTTGTTTGGCCCTCCTGGAACAGGAAAAACATATAACAGTATTGACAAAGCAGTTGCGTTAGCAGCTCCAATAAAATACTCTACAAAACATTCAGAAAACAAAATAATCTTTGACGAATTGCGGAAGCAAGGTCAAATCGAATTTGTTACCTTCCATCAAAACTATTCATATGAAGATTTTATGGTAGGAATTCGACCGAATATTAGTGAAACTACAAGTGAATTAAGTTTCAAAAAACATTACGGCATATTTTACGAAATGGCAAAATGTGCCAGAGAAAACTACGAGAACTCGTTAAAAGACGAGCAGACAATATCAAGGGAGAATTGGGTAAATGAAAAATTTGAACTGTTCAAAGAATATGTTGAATCCCAAATTGAAGAAAATGGCAAATTTGCCATTAAAAACAGTGTATCAATTTATTCTATCGAAGATAAAGTTTTCATTTACACAGGCGAAAAAGAAAATGGTGAACTTTGGAAAAATCAGCGAATTGGAATGCACTATGATGCATTAATCAACATTTATCTTGCTGACGTTCAAAACCGACAAGATATAAAGAAACTTGAAAACGTTCCAAGTTTAGAAAAACAACACGCAACATACAGTTTTGAACTAATTGTGAAATTCAGAGAATTTCTAACAGAAAATAGTTACAAATTCATAAATACCACTTCCCAAAAAGAACCTTTAAAGAATTTCGTTTTAATTATTGACGAAATTAACCGAGCAAACATTTCAAAAGTATTTGGTGAACTCATTACGTTGCTGGAAGACGATAAAAGACTTGGCGAACCGAATGAATTAAAAATTACATTGCCCAATGGTGAGAAAGAATTTGGCGTTCCTCCAAATCTTTATATTATCGGAACAATGAATACGGCTGACAAGTCTATTGCACTTATTGATATTGCGTTGCGAAGAAGATTTGAGTTTATAGGAAAATATCCTGACTACGATGAAATAAAAAACGTTGATGCAAAAGCCTTAGTTCAAAAAATCAATGAAGAAATTTACAAACTGAAAAATTCTTCGGATTACTTAATTGGGCATGCTTATTTCATGAAAGATAATGATATTGAAAAAATATTGAGGTATAAAATTGTTCCGCTTTTAATGGAGTATTTTTCAGGTAAAACAAAAATCGTTTCAGACATTTTCAATGACACTAATTGGAAAGTTGAATACAATATAACAAAATTTGATTGGACAATTTCTTTACGTTAAATGAAACGAACGTTGTTTGAATATGATAAATGGGAAAAGGTTGAAAATTCATCCGCCTTGTTACAGTCGCTAAAAACAATTTGGAGACAACGAAATTTTGTATACTTACCTGAAGAATTAGATGAAAATGAAACCGACAAATACTACCAGCCGTTTTTACGCTTTTCAAACAACGAAATTCGAGCAAATAACTACGTTGGCTTCATTCAAACAGCAAATGACTTAGTTGAAATTTATCCAAAAGTATTTCGCAATTGTCCTGAAAAAGATAAAACCGATATGCTTAGCCATATCTTTTTTTGGTTCAACTATTGTCGTAAATGGAAATTCCCTTTTAGTCAAGCACAGTTAGATAGGCTTTCCATTGACGAATTTCCTGAATTGATAATAAACTTAATTGCAAACCAATTTTTGCAAACTGTATCAAGTCAACCGCTGACAATGTATCAACCCGTTGAAGAAACAATGCAAACACCAAGAGGTTCTATAAATTTCCAACGATACATTTCAAACGGCTTATCAAACGGTAATTTTCAAAACATAGAATGTGATTACGAACCTTTCCTGTTTGACAATAAGGTAAATCGTGTAATTAAGTTTTGTTCCCGAATTTTAATGGACCAGACAAGATTTGCTGAAAACCTGCAATTACTTCAAGAAGTTGTATTTATCTTAGATGAAGTTGAGGACATTCCTTGTAACAGTTATGAAGTTGAGAATATTTCGCTGAATTCGTTTTTTGACGAGTATAACAAAGTTATTGACAGTTGCAAATTAGTTCTGAACCAACAACTTTATTCAAGCAATACCTACGACTTGTCTCAATGGTGTTTGTTGTTCCCAATGGAATACGTTTTTGAAGATTTTGTTGCAGGTTTTTTAGAACAACATTTTTCAAAAGATTGGTACGTAAATTATCAAAAATCTGATGAATATTTAGCAACAAATGTTTTAGGTAAAAAGGTGTTCAATATGCAGCACGACATTTTTCTAATTTCAAAACATTCAGATAAGAAAATAATTGTTGACACAAAATATAAACTTCGTTCGAGAAATTTCAAAGACGACCCTAAAAGAGATATTGCTCAATCAGACCTTTACCAAATGACAAGCTATGCATTTCGAAGAGGTTGCACAAACGTTTTTCTTTTATATCCAAACTTGTCTGATTTCTTGAATGAGCCAGACATATTTGACATTACTTCAGGATTTAATAAAGGTGATAAGATTACAGTGGCGGCAATTGAAATACCTTTTTGGACAGAAGATAATTTTGACGCAAAAACACTTGAGAATAAACTATACAACACATTGCGAACACAATTAGATAAATTAGAAAATGAAAGTCCGAATATATAGGGTATAAATTGGATGGCACGACCAAAAGTGCAAGCCAAAATGAGGATGCCTGTCAAAAGGATTTTGAAAGAGTATGATAACCAACCCGATATGAAAATAAAGGCTTTAAAAACGGTTGTAGAATAAGCCAAATTACTTGCCAATGATTTCGGCAACACAATGTACCCATTGGGATTTGATGAATTGAGGTGTGCTGCTGATATCTAATCTTATTCAAACATTCTGAAACATCTCAATTATCCTGTGCTTCAAGGCGGACTCTTTGGGTTTGTTGAGTTTAGGATATAGGCGGACTCCATTTTCTCCAATAAAACGAAGACCAATTCCGAAATGGTCACAAAGTTGTGTAATCCGAGTAACTCTATCCTCTTGTTCTGGTAATTTAGGTTTCAAACACACAAATATTACATAATGAGAAAATAAGAGGTAACTACAACATTGTGCGAATCCTATAAGCTCCGCTTTGTTTTCCAAATCTCTTTTTACTTCAACGGCAACTACTTTGTATTCCTCTATGTTTTGAGATTCATTAATCCCAATTATATCGGGATTGGAGAACTTCGATTTGTTGTCTAAAAAGCCACCGCCTGAAACTCGATATTTGAATTTAATATCATCAATGATAAAATTGGATAACCAATCTTGTACATCAGGATAAAGGTCTTTCTCCAATAATGATTCAGGATTAATCTTAACTTTTTTACCAAGAGATAAAGTTCTCTTATTCTGTGCATTCAAATCTCCCAAAGTTGAATTAACTGAATTTACTTTTAGAGATTTGACATTCATCTTCTCATTTTCAAGGGTAACATCGGATAATTTCTTTTTTGACAGCCAGTAGTATGTTGTATTTGAGATTTTTTTTGAGTGAATAATTTGTGGTTCTAGCCTTTTAATATTCCGAATAACTCGGTCTATGTTACTTCTATTTAATTTTCTCCGTTTCCCTTGATTAAGTATTTCGAGAATTTGACTAATACTGAGTGCCGTTTGTCTATTCGATTTTAATAGCAAGGTAATCACATTATCTGCACCACTTGAAGAAGCGGCTTTTAAATCAATTTCATATCCTGCTATTTTAACCAATTGCTTTTTCATATCAATTTCCTGCAATTTACGTAGTTGACTTAATAATTAGGGTATACCTTTTATTAGGAGTTTGGGAATGCTGTGAATTAGCCATTTCATAGCACAATTGTTTTGTTTTACTCTTAAAAATAGCCTTGTTTAGCCCTGACTCTAAAATAAGGAATATGAAAGTACTATATGCGCGGGTTTCTACAGTAGAACAAAACACTGACCGCCAAAGAACTAATGAACAGGATTACAAAATGGTGATTGAAGACAGAATCAGCGGGACCGTACCATTTTTTGAAAGACCTGGTGGAATTGAAATTACAAAACTGATTGAAAAGAAAGCACTATCTGAACTCTACGTTTGGCAAATTGATAGACTCGGACGTGATGTCAGAGATATTTTGAATACGATTCATTTCTTCAACCAACAAAACATTTGCATTCATTTCATTTCACAAGGACTTAGAACTTTACAGCAGAATGGGGAAGAGAATCCTATAAGCAAAATGATTATTTCAATTCTTGGAATTGTAGGCGAGATGGAGCGAAGTCAAATAAAAGAGCGGCAAATTGAAGGAATACAGATTGCCAAATTGAAGGGAGTTTATCTTGGGAGAAAGAAAGGAACACAAGAAAACATCTTGGACTTCCTTTCAAAACCAAAAAATAAAAAAGCAGTTGACTATTTGAAACGAGGGTATAAAAAAACTGAGGTTTCAAAAATTGTTGGCCTCAATATCAATACAATTACCAAAATCTCGAAAATGGCAAATATTCAAATTCAAACTTTTATTCATTAGTTGCAACTTCATCAATTTACAAAAGCTTCTTGAAATTGGGTAAGAAAACAAAGACCTAATATCAAAATTCACGTACTGCAATGACATGGCATTGCACGTCTTTCCTCTGTTCTAGCCACTTATTTTCTTTGAAACAAATACTCTTTGCATAATCTTCTTTATAATATACTTCTGTGCTACTCCAAAAAGTATCATCATATAAATGGGGCAATTTTTTTTTGTTTTTACAAATCAAATCAAGTTCATGACTAGTAGGTAAATACCAATCGTTATATCCGTTGTGTGAATATTGACTACACAGTTTTGCGGCTGATGAATTGCCAAAAATTGGCCTAAAGATAAAGTCCCCTTTTTTCCAAGTATCATTGATTATTTTGTTGGTGTTTTGGAGGCCAATTCCATTGCCAATAGAATTGCCATCCACACCCAAATAATTTCCAGTTGCCCCCCAAATTGATTTACCCAACTCACTTTCAGAACAAACAAGTCCGTGTTTTCGCGTATGGTCAATATAAATTACTATACCACCCTCGTACTTCGAGCCAATTTTTAATTTGTCATTATCAATAATTTTCTTGCAATTATTTAGGTTATGAATAATTTGTTCATAGGGTAATTCCTTTGATAGTTGTAGAGTCTTAACCAATTCAGAAATGTCATCTTCTTCCAATGTTAGTAATATCGTGTTTTTGATTTTTTCGATATATTCGTCTATAGTATCTTTAATCTCTATGATGTTCTTTTGAGCTGTATTTTTCTTTCTTTCAGATTGATTAAAGCCCAACACTTTTTTCTCAAATGAAGAATATAATAATTCATTTAGTTCTTTGATGGAAACTGCTGATTCCGATGAATCAATTTCCATCCAACATTCAATTAGTGCTGTTATTTTATTATTGATATCGAAATTTTTATTTTCAATTAATTTAAGGACTTCTGGTTCATTAATGAGGTCAATTTCTTTGAACGCAGCAAGTGCCATGTATGGATTAGCATTGATTGAATTATTAAGGTTTTCCAATCCCTCTGAAACATTATTATTGCGAACTTGGTATTTTGCCAAAAGGAATTTGTTTTCTGAAGTGGGGTTGAACTTTACAGCTTTACTTTGAAAGGTAACGGAATTGTCAAAATTGCCAATTACATATGCAGAAAATGCAGCCTTCTCATATGACATAGCTGTTAGTATATCGATTTGTGATTTAAAGTCCTTTTTTTCTTTATTATCAATCTCGCTCGTTGTAAGTTGACTGACGAGTGATAGAGCAGTAGTATCGCTCTCTACACTCGAATATTTGGCAGCTCTTAAGAAATAATCAAGTGCTTTTTCAGGATTAAGGAGTTTTTCTACATGTAAATAGATTGTTCCTATTCTATGTAAAACGAAATAATCTTGCTTCATTAGAGTTTCAGCTTGTAGGAATGCTTCTAAAGCATCAACAAATAAATCGACATCCTTAGATGCGTTAACGAAAAATTTTATGCCTAATTCAATTTGGTGTTTGCGTTCTTTTTCACTTTCGGGAACCCTAAGTAATTGTGCGATATTTTGTAACAGTAGATTACTTAATTTCTGCTGTTCAATCAAAACGCCCATGTTTACGTTTAAAAATTCAAGATTTTGATTGATGTCAGACAATTGATTAGACAGAATATTAAAACCAAAACCTATACTCTTTCCCAATTCGTTTATTGCTTCTATTTGTTGATGTGATGCATGGTTAATATATGTTCCAATCAAATCCGCACCATATTTTGTAAGTGATGCATCTTTGACATAATCGGAATAGCTATTGAACATACTTGAATTTAAGTTCCATGGCGTCCAATATCCGAATGAGTAAGATGGAGTAAAATTTGTCATTTTATTTTATAGAGCCGTGAAATTAATCAATTCACGAATAATAGGAAATAATTATTTAGGGGGTGATATTGGGTAGATATTAAAACAGCAGTTAATAAATATTAATTGATGGTTTTCTTGGAGATTTTATATTCAATCCGTACTTCAATGATGATTAACGGAGTTGTTCTTTCTTTTGTCTCATAAGTTTTTTAAGCACAGCAAACCCCCATACTAAACCAAAAATTTAAAATTTGATTTCCACCAAGCCGTTTTTGAACTCCTTCTCTTGGTTTTATACAAATTCAATTCTCAAGGATTATCGGGGACAACTCTTTTCATCTCACAGGATTACTCATACAACCCGACTTCAAGACCATTTCAAGGAGGTATGACTTACGTGATGGGTTTTACATCTAATCATAAGTAGGCCGATTTCAATACCATTATCCTTGTTCAAAGAATAACTCTCACTTGACATTAGTAAACCATTTATCTATACTTATGCAGAAAAACCTCAATTGATGGTTTTTTCATAAGGGTTGGTTTGTCCGATTATTCCATTATTTGCGATTTGCCTTAAAATCTCCAACTCGTTTTTGCGATTTTCCGTATTATGTCAATAAGTCAAAAGTGTATTTTTGGATGATGGGAAACAAAATCATTTACTCCATCATTCTCGCTTTGGGAATTGGTTTAACTCATTCAAGTTGCAGTAAATATGAAGATGGACCAGCAATTTCTTTTCGCTCCACAACTTCACGGTTAACGAACCATTGGAAATTTTCAAAAGTCACATTAAACTCAGTAGATATAACGAATCAATTCAGTGGTTATGAATGGGAAATCCGAGAAGACGGTATAATCAATGTATCTGTCAATTCTGTTCAAACTAAAACAGGTACTTGGCAAATAGATAAGGATAAGCTTGTTTTTAACTATTCCAACGGCGACGTAGATTTATTTACCATTAAACGACTCACAAAAAATGAGATGACCGTATTCGTGTTTGATGTTGGCCCATTCATCGAATTGACAACCAAATAAGAGTGTTTACGCCAATACTGTTATCTATACTCACGCAGAAAAACCTCAATTGATGGTTTTTTCATAAATGCCATAACCAATCCTTTCTTCAAGATTCAAGGAGTGATTGGTTGGTTTTTTCAATTGACGAACGATTCTGACATCTTGAATTGAGAAAACGGCGCAGAATGATTTTAATGACGACAAAAACTGATATGTCGTTTCAATTCTATCAAAGAAGTATTTTTTGTTCCAAATGGTCATTGTTGTTTCAACTGTGAAGTCGCCAGTGAAAAGACATCGGTGAACGACATAACTCATCTGATAATAATCGTTGTTGAAATGCTCATCATAGGTTTTGAGTTGAGTTTCAAAAATGGTCAGGAACCGTAAGATGTTTCGCTGCAGTTGTAATGATGAGGTTTTCACAACCCTTTATTTGATTGAACTATCAGTATTTGCATTTGAGTTCAACAAATTCCATAGTGGCTCAATTGTTTTATTTGATTCATAGGGGTTTAATGAATGAGCGTACAACTCGGTAGTAGAAACTGACCGATGGCCCAACCAATTTTTCAAATCGTATATGTCAGTTCCCAATGATTTCAAATAGGTGGCTAATGTATGTCTACTTTGGTGGCATGTAAATTTTGGAACATCAATCAACTGCGAAATCTCATTTAACGATTTGTTGATTAAGGTAACAGATGAACTAATTTTATTATTATACCGCTTCCAAAACCCCACATCTAGACTACTTGGAGAATTCTCAAATCCTTTCAAAAAGGGGAAAATAAACTCGTTATGATGCTCTTTAGCATATAATTTTATCTTGTCAATCAAAACTTGGATATACCTTGAATGTAACTCCTCTAAATCAACCTTGTATTTACTGTTTCGAGTGATTTGTTCGGTTAACGAAATATACATCGCCGAACCCTCTTCGTGATTTTTTAACTCGTTTTCCAAATCTGTAATCTCCGTAAACTCTTGAAATGCCTTTCGTGAATTAGAATCATCTACTCCCATTATTTTCCTGTAGCCCTTCATTTCAGGTAATTCAATTGAATTCAAAAATTCAATCTCACTTCGTATTTCTAATTGCAATTTCAAGAAATCCGTCTCTTTCAAATAAACATCGTCCTCTAATCCCAAATTGGAATCCAAATTCCATTGTTTATGTGACCAATCCCAAATTGGAATCCAACTTTTCACATACCACTTTATCCTATCAACATTTTGAGTATTCAGAGGGAATTTCAAAATCCTCTTAGTCTTCTGCATCCTAATAATAAAGAAATCATCCTCCAAATCACCCCATTTCAGTTGAAGACAGTCTCCGATTCTGATGCCTTGGCTCCAGAAACAAAACATAAAAATATTCAATGAATTAAACAACAATGGTCTCATTTTAGGGTGACTGGGATTCAGGTTATTAACTTTCCATAAATCCTCTGTCTTGATGTATTTCGGAGCTGACTGGATTTTCTCAGGTATATACCTATTAACAAAGGGTACGTCACCATATAAATAACCATCTTCTTTGGCTTTCGTAAGAACAGTGCGGAACACCTTGAGGTAATTTCTAATTGAATTCTGTGAGGCGGTTTGTTGTTTAGTTCGTGATTGAACGTTTTTGTACAAATAATCCCTGAAATCTAAAACAAACTCCTTGTCCACCTGTGACATCTTGATATCAATATTCTTCCTGAAATCTTTTAAGTGATAGAAA
>Ga0209596_1002404_pt1 | contig 15455 bp, 11 predicted proteins | sample M_130807_MF_Meta_FD_187314 | JGI IMG/M metagenome (GOLD analysis project Ga0209596, IMG submission 187314) | Freshwater microbial communities from Lake Montjoie, Canada to study carbon cycling - M_130807_MF_MetaG (SPAdes) (version 2) | ecosystem: Environmental > Aquatic > Freshwater > Lake... | reverse complement strand
TGTTGGGGCATCTAATTATTGGACTATTCCCGTATCTTTGGTAAGTGCTGGTGGTAATCCACAATTTGCGAACAATCATAATATATTTGTATCAATAATTGCTGCATCAGGAACATCAGGAACATCAGGAACATCGGGGACTAATGGCACATCAGGAACAAACGGAACAAGTGGGTCTTCAGGTTCAAGTGGGTCTTCAGGTTCAAGTGGAACATCGGGTACTTCAGGATCTAATGGGTCAAGTGGTTCTTCAGGGACAAACGGAACTTCAGGGACTAATGGAACTAATGGAACTAATGGTACATCAGGTACCAATGGTACTAACGGAACTTCAGGTACAAATGGTACAAATGGTACGAGCGGTACAAATGGAACGTCAGGGACTAATGGTACAAACGGAACTTCAGGTACAAACGGAACTTCAGGTACAAACGGAACAAACGGGACCAATGGAACAAATGGTACGAGTGGAACCAACGGGACATCTGGTACAAACGGAACCAACGGGACATCTGGTACAAACGGAACTTCGGGTACTAATGGCACTTCAGGTACGAATGGTACGAGCGGGACCAATGGAACTAACGGGACTAGCGGAACTAATGGTACTTCAGGAACTAGCGGAACCAACGGTACAAATGGGACATCAGGTACTAACGGAACTAGTGGTGTAAGCGGTGCGTCAGGTACTTCAGGAACAAATGGTACGAGCGGCACAAATGGAACGTCAGGAACTAACGGAACAAATGGTACATCAGGAACCAACGGTACGAATGGGACAAGCGGAGCAAATGGAACTTCAGGAACAAATGGTACAAACGGTACTAGCGGAGCAAATGGAACTTCAGGCTCCAACGGAACATCAGGTACTAATGGTACATCGGGTACTAATGGTACTAGTGGAACAAACGGAACATCGGGCACTAATGGTACAAACGGAACTAACGGTACAAGCGGAACAAATGGAACATCGGGTACAAATGGTACAAATGGAACTAATGGAACTTCAGGTACTAATGGAACTAGCGGTACTAATGGAACCAACGGAACAAGTGGAGCAAACGGAACTTCGGGGACTAATGGTACAAGTGGTGCAAATGGAACTTCAGGTACAAATGGTACTTCAGGTAGTTCTGTTTCAGTTCCAGGAGCAAATAACGAAGTTTTAACATCTGATGGATCAGGAGGAATAGTTGCCGAAAGTAATATGACATTTGATGGGTCACAATTATCCGTAACAGGTACGGTAGTGTCTTATGGGTTCGCACTTCCTAATATTAACACATCCACAGGGTCTTTAACCACGTCAACACCTATGTTAACAACTACTTCTATTGATTGGCTCAGTCGAATTGCCTATGATGTTTCTAGTACTTCAAGTATTGATTGGACGAGTAGATATTTAACGGACTCATATCCCATTACTTCTGTTGATTGGGAAACTAAATATTTAAATGCATATGACTTAATTACATCAGGAGCCACTCTTAGTGTTGATTGGGATGCTAGATCATTATATTCATTTAGACCTCTTCCTATGCCAACTTCCACTCTTAGTGTGGATTGGCAGAATAGAACATTGAATGATAGTGGTGGTATTTCTTCAGTAGCATGGAGAGATCGCAGCTTATACACACCTAATGTAATTACAGCTTTAAATTGGGCTGATGATACTTTTTTAGATTCAAATGTTTATCAACGTGATTATAAATCTGCCGTTATACAAAACGCAGTATCAAATACCTATAACAACCCATATGTATCATATTTAGGAGATGTAATCGAATCTGATGGAATAGTAACCTATATAGATAGTTCTGTAACAGAAGGAATGTTAGTTTATTTATATCTTGGTGTATGGGCTCCAGTTGATCAAGCCAATACAAGGTCAACATTTTTGTTGGGAATTGCACATAACTTAGTACCATCACCACCAAATCTATCAGGATGGATTCTACTAGAAGGTCACGTTGTAATTGATAACACATCAACATCAGGCCCTTACGTTGCGTCTGCAGGTTATGGTCTTCCAATCTATATTGAGGATAGTACTACAACTGGAACTATGTCAACAGTCGTTCCTACAACAACTTCAGGGACTAACATAGTAAGATTATTAGGACATTGTTACCAACAAAATTCAGGTACTGCAACACAATGGATGATGAAGTTTAGACCATCAAACGATTGGGTACAAATATAAATTAATAAATGATAATATAATGAAAATTAATGGTATAACAATTGGTAGTGGAACAAGTGGTTCGTCAGGGACAAACGGTGCTAATGGAACTAATGGGTCAAGTGGTTCGTCAGGAACTAATGGGACATCAGGTAACATTCGTGTTATAGCCTCCGTGGAAAATCTAACAACCAATACAACAGGTGGGATTGTGGTGTTAGGAAGTGCCGACATTAGTGCTGAAATTGCAAGTGGTTCAATGTATCAGGTAATGGCCTCCTTTAGAAAAACTGTCGGAACTGCAAATTTTACTCCTAGACTATATTTTAACACTTCTGCCACAACAGCCGGAGCCACCCTTTTAGCTGTTTTAGGGTCGCAGTCGGCCTTAAACTCGATAAGTGACAACATTATAAACTTTACTGTGTTGGGTAGTAGTGTTTATGTAACTAATAGTGCAGGTACGGTCTTCTCGCGATACGCCACATCCACCGGTACCGTTAGCACGGTAACAAACCCATTTTATCTGATATGGGCATATCAACTTACATCCAATTTAACAGACCAGGCAGTTCTTTTAAAATCACAAGTAGTGCGATATGTATAGAACAATAAAGATACCTGGATGCTGATAATGGAATAAATTACATTTAAAATACAAATAAAAATGAATATACAAACAATTAACGGTGGATTTACGTTTAACGAAAAAACTTACACAATTATATCACCTGCAGATCCTGTCACTATTACACAAGTTCATATTCCTACGGATCATGGAATAATTTTATTAGACTTGTCATGCACGCTAAATGGTAAGTCATATGATAATTTAACTGAATTTATACAAGATATTTATAAAGAACTATTATATTAAAAAAATAGGTGATATAATAAATCCTGATTTCCAATTAGTTGGTATTTTTAACGTAACAATTATAATCTATATGTTGGAAACAACTATACGTTATTTTCTGTTATCCATATAGACAATCACTTCGTTATAATATTCTATAAAGTGTTCATTACATAGATCCCATTTAATGTCAACACCATCGAAGGAGAAAATTTGTATGTTATCAAATTGTGGGAAGATATTATCTCTAAACCATCTGAACTTACATTTGTGGAAGTTTTCGTCATCTCTAAGATGAAATTCAGTTACAATTTTTGGAATTGTTTTTAAAAACTCAATATTACTTTGTTGGAACACATCGTACTCACCACCTTCACAATCGCATTTTAAAAAATCAATGTGTTTAATGTTATTCTCATCTAAGAACTCTTTGAATGTAAATGTTAGAACACTCTCACAAATATTATCCCAAGTGATATTAATTTTCTTTTTATCAGTAATTGCCCCTTGAATAATTTTTACATTGTCTCTACCAACATTTTTATAAAGGACATCAATATGATAAGATAATGGTTCGACAACATAACATTGTTTTGGATTCTTTGGTAAAATTTTATATGTGAATGGACCTAAGGATGCTCCTAAATCAACAACAACATCACCTTCCTCAACCTCAAAGAATTTTTCATATGTATTATTTTCAAATATTTCTTTTTTTGCGGCATTTACATACCAATCGCTTTTTTTACCCCAATCAAATAAGTCATCATCAATTTTTTCTTCAATTGATTCATTATTAATTATTTTATTTATTTGTTTAATAACCATCTCTGAACTAATTTGTTTACTACATTCAAACATCCGATCGGTATTTTTATGTAAAGGACACCAATTCCAATCACCAGCATCTAATCTTTCTGAATTAAAACATCCGTGACAAACACTTTCATTAATAACTCTGTATGTATTTAATTTTGTTTCGGCCCATTTCTCACTAAACCCCGAAATTAAAACTACAGGTAATTTACAAGCCCAAGCCAACCAAGATAAACCAGATCCTAAACCAATAAAGAACTCACAACTTGATAAGTCATTAATAACTTTTTGTAGATTTCCACCTTTAAAAATGGTAACACCTTTGGGGTAATGGTTGTTCATATATCCATCACCTTCTTTAGAGTAAATCATACATTCATAACCTAAGTTATTAAGATGGTCTATAACCGATTGCCAAGCATCAGGATTATTCCAATATTTTGCCTGAGCAGTTGAGTGGAACCCAATTCCTACTTTCTTTTTCTTTTTAGGTGTGTTAGGTAATTTTAATAGTGGTCTAACTTCTTGATAATCTAAACCTAAGATATCCGTTGCAGTTTTTTGTAATGGCATTTTCTTAAAATCAAATGGGTGTTTGTTTGCATCAAATTTACCATCTTCATTATAAAACCAACCTAAATTATATTGTGCATGTATATTTGGTACTAAATCACCAGGTTCAATAAATTCAATCTCAGGGTATTGGTCTTTAAATAAACTATTAAGGAATGTTGATACTATAAGTTGACAACCATGTTTTTTTCTAAATACCTCACAATAAGGGATCCAAGCCATTGTATCGCCTAATGATTTTGACCCAAAAGAAATAAATACTCTTTTATCTTTTAAATTTAAAGTCTCATCATAAATAATTTCACTATTTTCTTCAATCGTTGTTCTCCATTTAATGAAGTATTCTTTATTTAATTTAATCCAACTATTGATTGGTAATTCATTCTGATAAACAATATTATTGTTATCATCATAACATTTAATGTTCAATTTGTTTTCTGTGGTTCCTTGTATTTCAAAATAAGGTTGGGTCACATAATGTCTAACAAAAGTATAATCTTTGGTTAATGGTTTGTTTTGGGTAATTTTTAAATTTGTAACTGTGTTATAAAAATTAAATAAATCTTCACCAAATGTATCGTCAGGTAATATTTTATAAACGTCCTTATTTTCAATAAGTCCAACCAATTGTTTTGATATGTTTTTAACATCACCTTCTATTGGTGTTATATATGTATCAAACATGCCCATGTATTGTGGTAAATCTCTTGCAAGGATTTTCATTCCATAGTTGATTGATTCTCTAACAACCAACGGATTACATTCCCAAGTTGAGTTAAACATTAAAACATCACAAGCCGTCATGAATTTTTCAACGTCATTACGCTCACCCCATACTTTTACGTTTGATGGTAAATTATTCATTATTGGACCCCAATAGTCTTCAAAGTTTGGAGCTTGATTCCCAATAAAATGAAATTCAATATTTGGATTTGATTCAATTAATTCTCTTGCAACCTCAACACCTTCACCTTGATTTTTACCACTTGTCCATAACCCAACATTAAGTACGTGAGTTTTAAAAATATCCAAACCAAGTTCATTTCTTACTTTAATTTTTTCAATAAGTGGTACTTGATTAAAATCACCATAGATTTCATTCTCCTCTAAAATTTTAGTTACCTTATTCTCAATTGGGTATAGAGATAAAAACTTAATTGGTGTTTCATTTAAAAACGTTTCCTTTAAATGATATGGGGTAACAAAACAATATGCTTCAGGATTGAACTTTTTATGTGTTTGCGGATTAAACCAAACATTATGACAAGTCTCAACCATTTTCCAAGTCCTATCATTTGAATAAAGTTGATTTAACAATGGTAATGGAATTTTATTAAAACTTTCAAATCCTTCTAACATTTCTTCCGAATGGACAATATCAATATTATTGTTTTTAATAATATCAATTAACTCATATTTTCTTTTTGTGTCAGTTGTATCACCTAAACTAAAAAAATGACCTTCACCTAATAAATCAATTATTTTATCTCGTTGGACAACGTATGTATTACTAAACTGAGAATATTCAACCAAAAAGATTTCAATTTGGTCTTTGTATGTTTGGAGTTTTTGAATTCGTTTCAATACGAATTGTGGCATACCACCTGTGGATAGGTGTGGAGTTAGGTATAATAATTTAATATTTTTCATATACCTTAAAAATAACCCCCAACTTTAAAAATTAAAGTATTTATCTTATAAAGGATAGATGCCAACACCAAATTTTATAAAATATTCCACAACTCCTGATGGTAAATCAATTAAGGCTGGTAATTACTCTATTGGTGTTGCAAGTGGTACGACGTATGGGCCAACATCCGGCACAAGTTATTGGTCAGGGATTAGTCCGCCCACTAGTGGATATACAATATATGAAAACAAAGCGGCAAATGGACCATCAATTAGAGTTCCTTCAAGTTCTGCGGTTTTAATTGATTATGCGAATAGATTGTATAGTGGGTCAAGTATCACAACTGAGGCCGGAGCATTAATATATTTTAATAGTTTAAATACAGTTATTTGTGCCAATATAAATTATGAGGAAATTGTTACAAGTGGTTTAACTTATTTGTTTGATGCCGGATTCACACCATCTTATCCAAAATCAGGTACATCCGCAACTGATTTATCTTTTAGTGGAAATAATGGAACATTAACAAATGGTCCAACATTTAGTTCAACTAATGGTGGGTCAATTGTGTTTGACGGTGTAGATGATTATATAAATAACATTGGAGGTACAAGTGCTTTTGATTTTATTGGGTCAACTGGAGTTTTTTCAATTGGGTTTTGGTTTAAAATGAATGCAACAAATACTAGAACTTTATTCATAGGTAATACATTAACTAATACTGAAAAGGGTTGGTTAATAGGTGTTGAATATGGTGCCGCTGGATACGGGAATAATTGTATAAGGTTTCAAGCAACAGGCAACGCAACAAACACTAGGTTAATTGCGGGGTCAACAAACGACAATACTATAGATGCGACAACATGGACACATTGTTTGTTCACCTCATCTAGTGGTAATTATGTTGGTCAATGGTATATTAACGGAGTTGCATCAACAACATCAACACGAGTTGGTGCAGGAAATGCCATTCAAGGTTCGTACTACGGTGGACCGGCTGCTAGAACATTAAATGTTGGGAGATGTAATTATTCATCAACACTTATTCCATTGGCAGGAAACGTAGCGTCCGTATTTATATATAACAGAACGTTATCTGCGTCAGAAGTTTTACAAAACTATAATGCACAAAAATCAAGATATATTGCATCATTTGATGCGGATGCTCAAGCGTTTATTACTGCCGCAGGTATTACCGACCCAACCCAACAAACCGCAATTAACACATTGGTGGTAGGACTTAAAGCAGATAATATTTGGTCTAAAATGAAAGCAATATATCCTATTGTAGGTGGAGCTGCAGCTAATCACAAATATAATTTAAAAGATCCAAGAGATTTAAATGCTGCATTTAGGTTAACATTTTATGGAGGAATTACTCATAGTTCAAATGGTATGTTACCTAATGGTACTAACGGGTATGCTGATACTAATTTAATCCCCCAAACCCAAATAGCAGATCCGAGTAGTACGCATTTTTCTGCTTATTTTAGAACTTCAACCGCAGCTAGTTATCAAATGGGTGCTGATATAATTTATGGAACTGATGGAGACACATTTTCAGATGGTGAATCTCAATTCTCAACAGGTGGTCCTGGTGATACTTATTATGGTCTTAACACTAATGATAGTTTGAATTTATTTCATTCATTTATCGATGATGCTACTACATTAGGTTTATATGTGTTTACTCGATATACAGCAAACACTTTAAAAGTATTTAAAAATAATACATTAAAAACAACAGGTACTGATTTTAACCCACCAGGGGCTCCATATATTAGTTTTTATCTAATGGGATTAAACCAATACTATCCAGAATTATCAGCTTATAATACTTATTTTGGAACTAAACAATTAGCATTTGCTACAATTGGAGATGGTTTAACTGATACTGATGCAAGTAATTTGTACACGAGAGTCCAAGCATTCCAAACAAGTTTAAGTAGACAAGTGTAGTGATTTTATTATTAAAAGAAAAAATAATTTAAGATAAAAAATATTTATAAAAATAAGATATGGGAATACAATTACAAGAATATGATGATAGAAAATTTATGATCTTTAATGTATTAGAATTAAATCAAATTGATTTTACACAAGTATTAGAAACCTCATTGGACACTATTAGAAAATCTGTTGACGAGACAAAAACATTTGTTAAATGGGATGGTACGATGCCAGAGTGTATTAATAATTTAACAACAAAAGAAGGTCCTTACACTTACGATGAAATATTAATAATTTTATCAACCACAGAATGGACAGATCCAAATTTAATAAGTTAATTTATTTAGTTTAAATGGTTATCAATTATCTTTTATAGTATGAAAGATGTTTGTATTGATGTGTTAGGATGTAGAGCGTTAGGGGATACTTTAGCGGTAACACCAACATTAAGAAAACTTTACAACTCTTACGGTAAAAAAATATCAGTAGCAACACATCACCCCGAAATTTTTAAAAACAATCCTTACGTAGATAATATTTTTAATGAAATTACAGACGAAATTAAAAATGATTATGAGGTCTTTGTTTCATTTAATATTGGATATCACCCAAATGGTGTTTGTTATAAACATAACGCAATGGATATTAGACAATTTCATGCGGTTAATTTAGGTTTTATGTTGACCAAAGATGAAATGTCAATGGACTATTTTCCTGATGAGGCGGAATCAATTGAAGGATTGCCTGAAAAATATGTTTTAATTCACCCCGTTCAAAATTGGAATTCAAGAACATGGGATAAAAAAAAATGGCAACTACTTGTAAAACTTTTAAATCAAAAAGGAATTGCGGTTGTATCGGTAGGAAAAGATTCATCAGAACTTGGTGGATCTAACGTGGATAAACCCGTTTTTAATTTTAATATTGATATTGGTTTAAATTTAATGAACCAAACAACTATATCCCAAACATGGTGGTTAATTAATAGTGCAATGTGTTTCATTACTATGGATTCAGGATTACTTCATTTAGCGGGAACAACGGACTCAGAAATAATTCAACTTGGAAGTTCAATACATCCTCAATTTAGATCACCATATAGAAAAAATAATCAAGGTTATAAATACCATTATGTTCTTGGTAGTTGTGGTTTACATTGTGCTTCAGATATTAAATACGGAGTTAGAGAATGGGAATCAATACAAGGTATACCGTCACTTGTTAATTGTTTAGAAAGAAAAGAAACATTTGAATGTCACCCAAGTCCTTTATTGGTTTATAATAAAGTTTTAGAGATTGTTTAGTTTAAGGTATACCATAAGAACATCGGATAATACCATTCATATTTTTTTTCTTTCTATTATTATTATGAAAATAACCAAATATGAATACAATATTTATACAAATTGCCTCCTATCGTGATCCCCAACTTAGTTTAACAATCTCAGATTGCATTAAGAACTCTAAATACCCTAAAAATTTGGTATTTGGTATTTGTAATCAATATCATCCTGACGACGAATTTAATATTGATGAATATCAAAATGATAAAAGATTTAGAATTAAAAATGTTTTATACTCAGATTCTAAAGGAGCTTGTTGGGCTCGTAACTTATTGCAACAAAGGTATAGTGGAGAAACTTATACATTACAAATAGATTCTCATATGAGGTTTTCTCCCAATTGGGACATTGAAATGATTAAAATGGTCAAACAACTTCAAAAAAAAGGACATAAAAAACCTTTATTAACGGGTTATGTTTCATCATTTGACCCAGAAAATGATCCACAGGGAAGAGTAAATGAGCCATGGAGAATGTCTTTTGATAGATTTACACCTGAGGGTGTTGTGTTCTTTTTACCTGAGGTTATACCTGAATGGAAAAAATTAAAAGAACCTATCCCTTCTAGATTTTATTCCGCACATTTTTGTTTTACATTAGGACAATTTGTTAATGAAGTTCAACACGACAAAGATTATTATTTTCACGGAGAAGAAATCTCTATTGGTGTAAGATCCTTCACATATGGGTATGATCTATTTCATCCTCACAAAGTTTTAATTTGGCACGAATATACTAGAAAAAACAGAACAAAAAGTTGGGATGACGATAAAGATTGGCATAAGAAAAACACAGCTTGTCATATAAAGAATAGACAACTTCTTGGTGTTGATGGAGAAGTTTACGATGGAGACTACTCACAATACTTTGGTAATGAAAGAACCATTAGAGATTATGAAAGGTATTCTGGAATTTTATTTTCTAAAAGAGCTGTTCAACAAGATACTTTAGATAAGAAATACCCACCCAACGATTACCCATATTCATCAGAAAAAGATTGGTTGGATTCTTTTGCCACAATATTTAAACATTGTATAGACATAAATTTAAATAGTGTTCCAGAAACTGATTATGATTTTTGGGTTGTTGCCTTCCATAACGCAAAAGATGAAACAATATATAGACAAGATGCTGACGCAAATGAAATTTTAAGAATAAAAAATGATCCCGATGGGTATGGAAAAATATGGAGAGAGTTTAACACAACTGAACGACCAAAATATTGGGTGGTATGGCCTCACTCTATATCTAAAGATTGGTGTGAAAGATTAACCGGAAGTTTATAAAGACATGGAATTTATAATACGACATCAATTTAGAGATTTAGAAATGGGTGGAAATAAATTTTATGTAACAAGTTTATTTAAAAAATTAATGGATAAACTTAAGGAATTATACTCGGAACATACCTTCACTATAGAAATAGATGATTCATATGAAAAATACGGACAAGGAGGTATTTTTAGTTGTATGAGTTTTTCAATCATAAATCCCATAAATAAAAATTATGTTTTAATATCTTTATTTGATAACTGGAAATATCATTTTATGAAACATCTTGGATGGGAAGGTAAAAAAATGAAACAGTTTTTTTATGCTGGTGGATTTAACTTTTTAGATTATTTTGATTTTAAACAAATTTCCAAATCAAACACTGATTTAGAATTTCCTGAAAACATTAGTGAGGTTTTTAATTCTTTTTTCTATAACCCGTATTTTGATTGTTGTTACGATGAAATAACAACACTATATAATAGTAATGATGAAAAAGAAGACAAAATGTTTTTTAGAGGGTGGATGTGGGATTTTAGAAAAGAAATGGTTAATGGTATTGATAGGGACGATATTTTAATATTTGATAAAAATCAAGTTAGTCAAAATTTAGATTATATTTCGTATTTAAAAGAAATGAAAAAATATCTTGTTAGTTTAAGTTTACCTGGTGGGACTGAAGTTTGCAATAGAGATATTGAATCATTCTCAATAGGGGTTCCTGTTATAAGACCTCATTTACAAATTAACTATGACGATCCATTAATACCAAATTATCACTATATTAGTTGTTATCATTATTGTGATTATAGTAAAGATGGGAATCCTAAATTTATATCTCACGAGGACTTCCAAAAAAATTTAATATATACTTGGGATAAAGTTAAAACTAATAAAGAATATTTAGACTTTATTTCAAAAAATGCTAGAGATTGGTTTTTAAAAAATTGCACAATAGATAATAATTTAAATTTTTTATTATCTAAAATTAATTTAGAATTATTACATTAATATGATTACATTAGTTACAGGTTTATGGGACATAGGTAGAGGTGACCTCAATGAAGGTTGGTCAAGAACATATCAACACTATTTGGATAAATTCAAAGAATTATTAAGTATAGATAACAACCTCATCATTTTTGGTGATCAAGAGTTAGAAACTTTTGTGTCTCAACATAGAAATGAAAGTAATACCCAATTTATTTTGAGGGATTTAAGTTGGTTTAAAAATAATGAATTTTATGAAAAAATACAAAAAATTAGAACTAATCCTGATTGGTATGGTCAGGTTGGTTGGTTAAGTTATTCCACTCAATCCAAATTAGAAATGTATAATCCTTTGGTTATGTCAAAAGTTTATCTTTTACATGATGCAAAAATTTTAGATAAGTTTGATTCGGAATATATGTTTTGGATTGATGCTGGATTAACTAACACCATTCATCCGGGATATTTTACTCATGACAAAGTTTTAAACAAATTACCACAATTGGTTAAGAATTTTCACTTTGTTTGTTTTCCTTATGAAACCAATAGTGAAATTCACGGATTCAAATATAAAGAGTTATGTGATTTAGCAGGTAAATCTGTTAATATGGTTGCTCGAGCGGGTTTCTTTGGTGGAAAAAAAGATACCATCTCAGAAATTAATAGTATCTACTATGGGTTAATGAAAGACACATTATCACAAGGGTTAATGGGAACTGAAGAATCTTTATTTACAATTATGACCTACAAATACCCTAACCTTATTACTTACTCAGAAATAGATGGTAATGGTTTGATGGGTAAATTTTTTGAGGATTTAAAAGATATGACAGTTGAGGTTAAATCAGAAATATCTAAAGATGTTGTTGTGAATAATTTGGACACCTCAAAAGTGGGTCTTTATGTTATCTCATTTAACTCGCCAAAACAATTTGAGACTTTAATTCAATCAATGTTACATTATGACTCGGACTTTATAACAAAGACAAAGAAGTTCTTATTGGACAACTCTACCGACCTATCAACAACACCACGATATGTTGAACTATGTGAGGAATATGGTTTTGATCACATTAAAAAAAATAATATTGGAATTGTTGGTGGTAGAGTATTTGTTGCAGAACATTTTGATGAAACTGATTTAGATTTTTATTATTGGTTTGAAGATGACATGTCATTTTATTCTAAAAAAGGTGACGTTTGTAGAAATGGGTTTCCTCGATATGTTGATAATTTATATCAAAAATCATTAGAAATAATACAAAAAGAAAATTTTGATTTTCTTAAACTTAATTTTAGTGAGTTCTACGGTTCAAATGATGTGCAGTTCTCATGGTATAACGTACCACAAGATTTTAGAAAAAATCATTGGCCAAAAAATCCTAAATTGCCAACTCAAGGGTTAGACCTTAATTCACCTAAAACAAAATTTGATGAAATACATATTCACAAAGGATTACCATATGTTACTGGTGAAATATTTTTGTGTAATTGGCCTATTGTATTAACAAAAAAAGGTAATTATAATTGTTATTTAGAAACAAAATGGGCACACCCACATGAACAAGTACTTATGAGTTATTCTTACCAAGAAACTGTAAAAGGAAAAATTAATCCTGGATTATTGTTATTAACTCCAACCGAACACAATAGATTTGATCATTATGATGGTTCTTTAAGAAAAGAATCTTAATTTAATATTTTCCTTTTATTCGGTATTTATATATAAAAATAAAATGGAATGGTTCATCCGAAAAAATGCTACGTTACCTGTATTGAAAATTAATGTCATAAAGGACGGAAGAAGTGATTACGATAGATCAATGAGATATCTTCAAGACACGGACATATTTTTTTCTATGGTTGACACTAAAACAGGAATACCAAAAATTACATCAAGACCTGCCGGTTTAATTAAAAAAGAATCTTTAAATACTGATATTGATACAGAATATTATGTTTATTATCAATTTTCACCTTTTGACACAAAAAAAGTTGCGAGGTATAAAGGACAGTTTCTTTTTAGAAATGAGACAGGAATCTTAACATTACCTCTAAGTCAAGATATTTTTATTAACGTTATAGATAGTTTTGTGATTGACGACGCAGAATATCAATCTTGTTATGTTGTTGATTACCCTTGTTGTTTCGGAGGAATATTACCAACACCCCCAACACCAGTTACAACAACAACAACTTATTATCCAATTACAACAACAACAACTTATTATCCGGTAACGACAACAACAACCACTACTATTTAGTATTTATAGAAAAAGATTGAATGAACTTCACTATTGCTCAAAATTCTAATTTACCAATACTTAAATTACAAGTTGTTAAAGATGGTATTGAAGATTATAACTCTATGATGGAATTCATAGAGAGATCTTCTATTTTTTTCTCTATGGTCGATACTCTAACGGGTATTCCTAAAATATACTCAAAGACCGCAAGATTTGTTGAAAAGTTGGGTTTAGATCCAAACGCATCTCCTGAATACTATGTTTATTATAAATTTACCACTCAGGACACAAATCGTGTTGGTAGGTATGAAGGACAATTTGTTTTTATTAACGATACAAGTTCTGGAAATATATTAACAATTTTAACAGGATCAACTTTAAATCCTAGTAATACAAATTTAATTGCCGGAACTTTGGTTTTGCCAATCAGAGAACCATTATTTATAAATGTAGTTGAAAGTAATATTTCAAATGATTTACCTTATAATAATTGTTATGTTTTAGAATATAATTGTTGTGTAACTCCGTTTCCAAGTCCATTGCCAAGTCAAACACCATATCCAAGATTAAGTAACACACCAACATTAACACCTACACCAACACCAACTCCAACATTAACACCTACTCCAACATTAACACCTACAAACACACCAACATTAACACCTACCCCAACTCCTACACCAACATCGGTTATAGAGATTTTAATTAACCCTATAATAACTGAGAACGGAGAATATATTGATGTTGGTGGGAATTTTTATTTAATGTTTGTAGATCCACCACCTCAAGAGTTAATAAACCCGTTAATTGTTGGTAATGATGAATATTTAATTATTGGTGACGAAGAATATTTAGAATTTGTAGATCCAATATAAAACTTTAAACTATTTATATAATAAAAAACAAATTATGGCATTAACAGGAAAAACAATTGGGGAATTATCATACCTACAATTCCCAACTAACGATACTTTAATCCCAGTACAATATATTGGGGACACTTATCATATTGCATTTTCTTCGATCACTTATAACGAAGGAACATATTCACAGTTTGTTGCGGAAGCGGGTAGTGGAATACTAACACCTGGTAGATTTTACTTAATGAGTGATTACCAAGCTTGTTATGATCAACCAAACTACAATAATGTAAAAAATCCAATTACAACAGGTAATTATATGTCGGGTAATACCGAACCAATTTTATTATTGGCTATATCTACAACCGGATTTTCACCAACAGTATATTCAACATTATACCCTCAAGACAAAATAACATACGACATAACTTGGAATACAACTGAAGTAACCGGCAGTCCTGCAAAAGGTAGAATCACTGAAAGAATTGATAACTTTAACAATAGAACTGATTATGATAATAGAAGTATTTTATTCAAAAGATATCGTGGATATTCATATTACGAAAATCAACCATTAAGTGGTCTTGTTGGGATAAGTGGTTTAACAGGAACAACTGCCGTGTTATATGGTAACACGGGTACAACATTTACCTCAAATTTCTCAACAGGAGACATTGTTTCAGTACAAAATTTAAATCCTTCATTTTTTGAAGTTTTATCTGTTGTAAGCAATTCTT
>Ga0209596_1002403_pt1 | contig 15458 bp, 17 predicted proteins | sample M_130807_MF_Meta_FD_187314 | JGI IMG/M metagenome (GOLD analysis project Ga0209596, IMG submission 187314) | Freshwater microbial communities from Lake Montjoie, Canada to study carbon cycling - M_130807_MF_MetaG (SPAdes) (version 2) | ecosystem: Environmental > Aquatic > Freshwater > Lake... | reverse complement strand
CATCAGCCGAGAACGTAGTCGCGTGCGCCTTGACATAGTGGGTGGTGTTGGGCTCAGCGGGACGATTGATCAGGTCGGGGCCGACTACGTGGTACTTAATGGCGAGGTTCAACAACTGGTGATGGGCGCATCCATCGTCAGCGTCACGCGACTATGACGACGCCTGTATTTCATCGGTGCCAAAGGGGTGTTCGGTCAAAAATTCACTGGTTCGCTCGTAGCTGCTTTCGATGTACTCATCGAGTTCACTCACTTCGACGCGGTACTGTCCCCGGCCGCCAATTTTGATCGCACGTAGTTCTTGGTTGCGCACGAGGGCGTAGGTCTGGGATGCGGAGATGTGAAGGATCTCGGCAACTTCGGCGAGCGTTAAGAAGCGTCGTTCCATGCGTAAAGGACCCCGTTCTGGCGTTCTGGCTGTTGTGGTGAGCCTAACTCGTCCACAACCCCGTTGGTGGGGCCTTGGGATAAACCGGACAAAAGGTGCACACTGTCCATCCACAGGAACGGGAGGCCTGCCATGACTTTGCGTACTCAGCCAGCATCTGCCACCACTTCACGACCACCCGAGCGTGCGCTAACTCGAAGCAGTCAGCGTATTCGACGCATTGACTCTCGTCTGCTGGCTGGAATTGCGCTGATCATCGGGTCCATCGCATTGACCAGCATCGCCATGGGCAGAGCCGGGCACACGACCTCGGTGTGGATAGCAGCTCGGGATGTGCCCAGCGGTGTGGTGGTGACGAAGTTAGATGTCTCCTTGGTATCGGCGAACTTGTCGCAATCGCAAAGTCAGTATGTGCTCGAGTCGAAACAGGTAGTGGGATTGCGCACTACTCATGATGTAGCTAAAGGTGAATTCATTCCTAGTTCCGCATTAAGCCCGGTGAAATCCACATCACTTCGTCTAGTCACTGTTCCCGTTGAACAATTTCATGCACCGGCTGGCCTGGCCCGCGGCGACCTTGTTGATGTTTACATCAATTCAGCAAATGACTCTGGGTTGAGTGGAACTGCTGCGTTAGTGGCCACTCGAGTTTCTGTGCATAGTGTTGAAGATGACGGTGGAACATTTGGGGCATCATCTGGTTCCGTAGGCGTGGTCCTTGAATTGACACGAGAAAGCGTCTCGCGGGTAGTTTCCGGGACGCGTTCGGGATCAGTGGACTTAGTGCGTGTGCCCATGGATCAGTCATGACGTCACCACTGGCCGTGGCGCTGGCTTTACCGGGTGAAGGGCTTGAGGAATCCGTGCTCGCCGCCTTTGAGCAGGCCCGGAACTTTGATGTGCGTCGGCGATGCCTGGAATTAGAGGATCTTCTGGGGTTAGCACAATCAGGTCAACTCGATGTGGCACTTATCGCGGGAACAGTCTTGAGATGGGATGGCGATGTTGTCGCTCGACTTCAATCGTGCGGGGTGTGCGTTATCGCGTTGGCCACGGATCACTCACAGGAGCAGCGATTTAGGCAGTGGGCCGTTGATGCGGTGATGACTCTTGATGTGCGTGCCTTTGATACGGACGAGGTCGTCGCTGAGGTCACGAGAGTGGTGACGCACACGCGATCAGGAAATGACGGCCATCCCCACAGTTTCGCTCATGACATGAGTAGTAGGTCGCTACTTGAATCAGTGGCGCAAACAGATGACCCCTTCGCGCCCGGCAGGGAAGACAAACCTCAGGCGAAGGTGATTACCGTGTGGGGACCAACGGGCGCTCCAGGTCGGTCCACGACCGCAGTAGGAGTTGCCAGTGCTTTGGCCCAGCGCGATCATCGTGTGCTTCTCATTGATGCTGATCCCTATGGCGGGGCCCTGGCCCTGATGCTCGGTCGACAGGAGCCCGACATCCCTGGGTTAGCAAGTGCCTGCCGACTAGCTCACCACGGGCGACTAACCCAGAAGCAGTTGACGGGATTGGTTCATCAGGTTGAGCCAGGGCTGGACCTGATGACAGGACTCTTGCGCGCTGATCGATGGCCGGAATTGCGTTCTGCGGCTTTGGATCAGGTGTGGAGTCTGGCGCGCGACTTATGGGACCTGGTGGTTATCGACGTGGGGTTTTGTTTGGAAGAGGATGAGGAGCTGAGCTATGACTCAATGGTCCCTCGACGAAATGCCACGACCATCTCGGCACTAGCGACGGCCGACCACATCGTGGCGGTGGGCTCGATGGATGCAATTGGGCTAGCCCGTCTCGTGCGCGGACTTGATGACCTCAAGCAGGTAGTCGGGCGGGAACCGTCAGTTGTAGTGGCCAATCGCGGAATGGGTCGTTCGCGTCAAGTCGCGGTGCAGCGTCAGGTGAAAGAAATATTGCGGGAAACACGTCATGACGTGCCCGTGATCGTGCTTCCCTTTGATGGTGACACGTGTAGCAGAGCACTTCATGCCGGTCAAAGCCTGATTCACGTAGCGCCAGAATCAGCGTTAGCTAGGAACCTGCACCTTCTTGCTCGCACCCTGGGGTCAAATCCAGCGACCGAGCAAGACGTCGAACTAGGCGATCGGACTGCTTTGGGCAGGTTGCGTCGTCTCAGTGCTTGAGGGCGTCTCAACCGTCTGACTGTGGGTCTGATGCGCGGCGGGCACCTCTTCGCTGTAATCGCTTTCATCACGACGACGGCGCATGCCGACTACGGTTCCCAGGACTCCTACTGCCACGAATCCGGCACCGACATAAGTCGCGTAGGCAGTGGCTGTCGCGAAGGATTCCTCAGCAGCGGTTTGTACGGCCTCGCCGTACTGGGCGCTGATGAGTTGATCTGCTGGAACAGCCTCGGGGTTGGCGTTGATGATGACACCACTGGATTGAACAACGGCGTCCGAAACCCCGCTTGCTTGCTGAGCACTGAATCCAATTTCCGGCTTTTGCAACGCGGTAGTCAGGGTGGACCCCAGGGTGGTCCACAACACCGCACCCAGCACAGCCACACCCAGCGCAGTACCGACCTGTCGTGAGGTGCTCTGGGTGCCAGAGGCTTGCCCGCTCTCGTTTACTGGCACGTCGCGCAAGATCACGTTGACCAATTGAGCGGTGCCCAATCCCACGCCTGCCCCAAAGAGCAAGAGCCATGGCGCAAATTGCATTTGCGTGGCATCAGCCGAGTACGTTGCACCGACACCGATCATGGCGATGACTTCAAGGATCAAACCGGTACGCACAACGGCGAGTGGACCGCGCGCCTGCGTGAACTTGCCTGAAGCCGGAGCAGCAATCAATGCGCCAAGCATGATGAATGCTGTGGTTACACCAGCTTTCAGTGCTGTGAAGCCCAAGCCGTTTTGAAGATAGATCGGCAGGGTCAAGATCATGCCGAATTCACCAAACATGATGCACAAGCCGATGAGGTTGCCCCAGGCAAAGGATCGAATTTTGAACAGCGTGAGGTCAAGGGTGATCACTTGCTTCTCGGCGGCCCGGCTGGCTTCAATGCGAATAAACAGGAAGAGGGCTAGTAACGACAAAGCAAAGGCGATGGGAACGGGCGAGATGGCTTCAATGGGCCAACTGAAGGGGCCAATGGCAATGTCTGAGCCCCGGGGTGCCCACCAGCCATAGTTTTGTCCTTCGATGAGACCAAAAATCAAGGCGCCAAGGCCGAAAGCTGACAGCAAGACTCCGGGGAGGTCAAGGCCAGGCTTAGAGACACTGTCCTTGCTCTCGGGAGCCAAGAATAGTGCGCCGGTGATGGACACGATGGCGATGGGAACGTTGATCAAAAATGCCCAACGCCACGAGTAGGAACTCGTGAGGAATCCACCAAGTAGCGGTCCAAGGGCAGCCACGGTACCCACGGTGGCACCCCAAATGGCAAAGGCGATAGCTCGGTCTTTTCCACGGAACATGGTGTTGAGCAAAGATAGCGATGACGTGATCATCATCGCGCCACCCACACCTTGCAAGGCGCGTCCAGCGATGATGACTTCACCGGTTTGTGCTGTTGCAGCGATGACACTGGCAAGAACGAAGATCAACACACCCGTGACGAAAATCAATCGACGACCGATGGAGTCGCCTAGCTTGCCCACCGAAATCAGCAGCGAGGCAAAAACGAGGGCATAGATGGAGTTAATCCATTGGATATCCGTGGGAACGAGCTTCAGGTCAGCAGTGATCTGAGGAATAGCAACGTTGACGATGGTCGCGTCAATCATCACCATCGTTACGCCCATGCTGATGAACCCCAAGGCGAACCAGTAGGCGCGTGGGGCCTTGTGGTTATCTTCGGTGCTCGTCGAGCTCGCGGGGGAGGTATCCATGGAAATCCTTAATTCGAAGGTGTGGCATCAGATTAGTTGATCGGTCCCCAATTCGGGCATTAGACGCGAAGGACCCAACCGTCAGAGGCACGTCCTACGATCGGGTCATGCCTTCTAATCAACCCACTTCGGCTCGCACGAGCAATCTGGCTGCCCTCGTCGTTGACTGGGGTGGCGTGCTCACCAATAACTTGGATGAATCTATGGCCGAGATCATGGCCGGTAGTGGCGTCGACATGTCCTACTTTTCGCAAATTCTCGGCGATTGGCTTGGGCCAAATGTGGAGCAGGAAGCACACGTCAATCCGTTGCATGCGCTCGAACGCGGCGAGATGTTGGTCCCGCACTTTGAGGAACAACTCGCTGCTGAACTCGCGCGCCGACAAGGCAGTCCGGTTAACCATGTCGGTCTCTTACAGCGCATGTTTGACGCCATTGAGCATGCCCCGCAAATGAATGCCCTCGTGCTGCGGGCTCGACACATGGGGATTGCCACCGCGTTGTTGTCCAATTCCTGGGGTAATAACTACCCCAGGGATGGCTGGGACGACATGTTCGACGTGGTCGTGATCAGTGGTGAAGTCGGAATGCGTAAGCCCGATGCAGAAATCTTTCATCACACCTTGTCCCAATTAGGCGTAGCACCGCAGCACTCGGTGTTTGTTGACGACATCAAACTCAACGTGAATGCGGCCGTGAGCGTGGGCATGGTGGGAATCCATCACACGGACTACGACGTCACGGCTATGGAACTTGATGCGCTGTTTGACCTTCCCTTGAGCGAGCACACCTGATGCGCATGTTCATTCCGCTCTCGCCCGCTCACGTCCAAGAGTTGGTGGCCCTTGGCCAGCTAGCCGGACCGCTCGAAGGCGTCATTCCCAATGAAGCCTTTGCCCAGTGGATAGAAAGCGATGATCCTGAGGACATGGAATTCGCCGCGCTCTCTCGGGCGGGAGACCTGGCCTTGCTCCTGGCTGAAACAAACCAGCGCATCGTTGCGGTCGTTGATGTTGATGTTGATGTGGATGGGCTGGAGATCAGCGATGAGCCTGCGGGCACAGCCTTTCTTGCGAATGTGTTGTCAGGCCAGATCGCATCGCTGCATGTCGATGACGCGCTTAACAAGGCTGTCATCGCCGATGCGCGGAAGGCATTGGCTAGCGATGATGATTCCGGCGAAGCCGAGTTAACAGCCGTGGACGACTGCGATTTGCTGTGGTTTGACGCTCTTGAACTAGCCGATGTTGCGGTCAGCCTTGGCTAGCCTTGTGCTGGCTTACCACCGCGGGTGCGATTGCGGGAGCGCTGCGGGCGGTCAGACTTTTTGCGAGCTGGTGCTGGTGCTGATGCCGAACTCTTTGATTGCGATCGAGCCGAAGTCGACGGTTTAGATCGTTGTGGCGCACTTTGCTTCGGCTTGCGGCCCGTTTCGCCCAGGTCTTCAAGTTCTTCCGCACCCAATCCAGCGCGCGTGCGCTGAGCACTGGGCAGTTTGCCAGTCGCGTTAGTGGGAATCCCCAGTCCGGTGTAAACGTGTTCAGATGAGGAGTACGTCTCAATCGGATCAGGGAAGGCCAAACCAAGTTCCTTGTTGATCAGCTGCCAGCGTGGGATGTCGTCCCAGTCAACGAAACTAATGGCCACACCGCTTGCACCAGCTCGTCCGGTCCGCCCAATGCGGTGGACATAAATCTTGGCATCTTCAGGGCATTGGTAGTTGATCACGTGGGTGACGTCTTGAACATCAATTCCGCGGGCAGCCACGTCAGTGGCCACGAGAACATCAACCTTGCCGCTTCGGAAAGCCCGAAGTGCTTGCTCTCGTGCACCTTGACCAAGGTCACCATGAACAGCACCAGCGGCAAATCCGCGTTCGGTGAGATCGTCGGCTACTTTTTGCGCCGTGCGCTTGGTGCGGCAGAAGATCATGCTGAGGCCGCGCCCTTCAGCTTGCAAAATTCGGGCAACAAGCTCGACCTTGTCCAATGCATGTGCTCGCCACACATGTTGTTCGATGCTCAACACTGTTGCACCGGCATCATCGGGGTCGGTGGCGCGAATGTGGGTGGGTTGGGTCATGTAGCGGCGCGCGAGATTGATGATTTGGCCCGGCATCGTGGCACTGAAGAGCATGGTTTGACGCTTCGCGTTGGTTAGGGAGACCAGGTGCTCGACATCCGGCAAGAATCCCAAGTCCAACATCTCATCAGCTTCGTCAAGAACCAAAATCTTTACATCGGACAAATTAAGGTGTCGTTGTTTGGCCAAGTCGATGAGGCGACCAGGAGTGCCAATCACCACGTCAACGCCGGAACTGAGCGCTGCGACTTGTGGTTCGTAGGCGCGACCACCGTAAACAGCGAGTACGCGGACATTGCGACGCGCGCCAGCGAGTTCCAAGTCCTTTGCCACCTGAACGCACAATTCGCGCGTGGGCACGATGACCAGCGCTTGCGGCTTGGTGGTTTGGCCGCCACCTGCATCGGCAGGGGCGGTGATGCGCTGTAACAGGGGAATTCCGAAACCAAGCGTCTTACCTGTCCCAGTCTTGGCCTGGCCGATCAGATCGGTTCCAGCCAATGCCAAGGGCAAGGTTTGCTCTTGAATGGGGAATGCCTCAATGATGCCGGCGGCCTCTAAGGCGTCCGCGGTGGCATCAAGCACACCAAGTTCACGAAAAGTTGTCATAACGAGCCTTCTTCCACAATCGTCGTGGGCGCGACAAGGGTGAAAAGGATCGTCAAGTGTGAGAAACAAACAATCAACGGCCAGGCAGCGCCCGCATATCAAGTGGTCTCAGTCTAGCCGTTAGGTGTTTGCACCCTGCCGACTGCGTTCGTGGCATGGTTAAGGCATGGCAACTGATTCACATGGTGACTTTGCGGCTGACCCCCAGCGTCAGGCAGTGATCGACCTTCTCGGCGTTCTCGCCTATGGCGAATTATCTGGATTTGAACAACTGGCCGCTGATGCTGGGCGAGCTCCCGACCTGGGCGACAAGGCCGAAATCGCTCAGTTAGCAGCAGCGGAACTGCGGCATTTTGAACTCCTGCGCGAGCGGTTGAAGCAGATGGGCATTGATGTGGCCGACGCGATGGAGCCGTTCGTTCGCGCCGTGGGAATTTTCCACGAAAGCACGGCACCGGCGGATTGGCTCGAAGGAGTGGTCAAGGCGTATGTGGGCAATGGCATCGCGGTTGACTTTTATCGCGAGGTGAGTGTGTTGGTAGATGAGTCCACTCGCGAGCTCGTTCTCGAAGTGTTAAGCGATACCGGTCAAGCTGAGTTCGCGGTGGATCGTGTTCGCCGAGCCATTGCAGCCGATCCGATTGTTGCTGGTCGCTTGGCACTGTGGGGCAGGCGCATCGTGGGTGAAGCGCTTGCACAAGCCCAGCAGGTGATTTCTCGTCGACCCGCGCTGGCAGATCTGATGCTCGGTGGCAGCGGTTTTGACGTAGTAGCCGTGAGCGAGGTCTTTAATCGCATTACAGCGCAACACACGCGCCGCATGGCTGCACTCGGTCTAGCGGCTTAACCTAGATCGGTGGGCCTAGGCGTTGCCAAAGCCCACTTTGCGCACGGTGGGCTCGCCAATTTCAACGTAAGCCAATGCGCTGACGGGAACCACCACTCTGCGCCCCTTTTCGTCGCTGAGCGCCAGGGTGCCACCCGCCTTAATGGCTGCAGAAACTGCGTCGGATACCTCGTCAGGGGATTGGGTGCTCTCGAGTACTAATTCGCGCCCGCTGTTTTGGACACCAATCTTGATTTCCACGAGATGCTCTCCTTAGTCGTTGATGAGGTGGTGGGGTAACTCTAGTCAGTTCTTTGTGGAAGTGCCTTGAGGGAAATCAGAAATACCTCGCCAGGCCAAGGATGCGGCGAGGGCCTGGGCTTGTTCGCGAGGGATCGTGGGTCCGTCGGCGAGCCAGGCGCGCGCTGAGGTTTGAGCCAAGCCAATCAGGCCAAATCCCAAAAGCAGTGCTTGTGAGGCTTCTAGTCCGGTCTCGTCGGCAATGACTTCGCCGACTAGAACTGCACACCGGCTATTGGCATCGTCAATGAGCGAGCGCACGGCGCGCTCTTGCGTTAAGTCTGATTCAAAGACCAGCCGTGAGGCCCCCTCGGGATCGTCGACGAAGGCAAAGTAGGCAGCGATGATGGCTCGCACTCGATCGTGGTTTACCTGAGTGGAATTAAGGGCTGCAGCGATAGCTGCAATCAAGCTCAGGCAGCTTTCTTCCAGCAGGGCCAAGTACAAATCCAACTTGCCGGGAAAGTGTTGATACAAAACAGGCTTGCTGACCCCTGCTTGTTCAGCGATGTCATCCATTGACGCAGCGTGGTAACCCGATTGAACGAAGACGCCGCGAGCAACGTCAAGCAGTTGTGCTCGTCGTTGTGAGCGCGGTAGGCGCACACCACGTGTTGTCGCACCGGTGGGGGATGACATGGGTGCCAGCCTAGTGATTTGACCGTGTGAATCGGGCGGTTCACCCATGTGGCCTAGTCCAAACGGATGAGCAGATGGTCCAATCGGGTCATGCCCTGCTAGCCGGCCCTAGCGGAAAATTGAAGGGTGAATCCACCTACTGATCTTGTCGAGGCGCTGCGCCAGGTTGATGGCGTTGCTGCAGCCAAGATCATTGATGATCCTCAGGGTGTTGGAACATTGCAGTTGGCTCTCAGTGATGAGGCCGACGAGATCAGTGTTGCCATGGAAGTCAACAAGGTCCTGCGTGAACGCTTTGGATTAGGTCTTGATCCTGATCGAGTGGAAGTCATTGACGACGTGGCACCCGAGGACTTGCGTCTTGATGATCGAGAAGAGATCGCCCGTCGCGAGGCCGAGTTCCGCAATCTAGCTTTCCGTGCCGAAACTCCCGTGGACTCTGGCTACGCGCTGCCACGCTATCGGGATCGACCCGAGACATTGTTGCCGCCAGTGGTTGCACTTCCTGACATTGCCGCACAGGCGCCACCGCGCGTTAAGATCATTAGTCCAGCCGTTACTCGTAACGCGCGCAAGCGATTGTCGATTCGTCGATTGCAATTGGTTTCTTCGACCGATGGCGTCACCACCACGGTGACGTTGGGGATGGGTCCCAACGTTTATGTGGGTCGAGCTACCGCAGCGTTGGATTCTGTTTCCGTTCATCGGGCGGTGGCCGAGTCCACCCTCGCCGCCGTAAGAGGCTATCTAGCCGACGGCGGGACCGTTGAGTTGGAATGCATTGAAGTGGCGCCTGTGGAATCGGAGCAGGTTGCCCTCGTCGTTGTTCGATTGCGTGAGGGTGGGACGATGTACCGCCTCACCGGTGCCAGTGTGGTTCGTGAGGATGTACGGCAAGCGGTCATTCGAGCGACGCTGGACGCGGTAAATAGGCGCGTGGAAGCCATCATGGAGAAGGGGAGTGAGCAAGCGTAATGACGATCATTAATAACGCTCCTTCCCTGGCAGTCGTGGGTGCTCCGGCCATCGATCCAGCAGTTTTGGAGGATGCGCGCACCTTAGGCATCCTTCCTGACTCGGTCTTGGCCACGGAGGTGCTCGATGGTGGTCGCGGCCGTCGAACCTGGCGAATTAGGACTGCTTCAGCAGACTTTGTTCTACGTCGTCGCCAGTTTCTTGGCGATGAAGACGTGGCAACAACAGTTGCTGCTTCGCTAGGTGTTGGTCCTGATGTTGTCAGCAGTCATGTGGCCAGCGGCTTGATGTTGACAAAGTGGTTGGACGGATCAATCCCTACCGCACCACAATTGCGTGAGTCATTCCTTCCAGAACTTGCTCAAGCGTTACTCAAGATTCATTCAGTCACCAGCATTCATGGTCAACCAGTCACCGAGGTAGTTTCTGGAATCGATCCGTTGATGACCCGTGCGGACTATTTGGCAACGATCAAGGGACATAGCGAAATTCCGCAATGGGTTCGCGCGGTGTTAGACATGGATGAGCTTGACGTGATCGCTCACCAACTGGGCCGCATCAGTTCTGCCCAGCCGATGGTCCTGATTCATGGAGATCCAGTTCCAGGAAACATCGTGACGACTCCAACGGGTGTGAAGTTTGTTGACTTTGAGTACGCCGGGGCTGGAAATGCCTGGTACGAGGTGGGTCACGCGGTAGCGGCGCTGAACCTTTCGCACGAGGAGATCATCGAGTTTTCCTGCCACTACGCCGATGTGGACGCTGCTCCCGCGATTGAGGGTTGGTCCTACCTGGCAGCCCAAGCCTGGGCCGTGTGGGTGGCCATGGCCACAGACCCCGGTGCACACGCGCCTATGTGGCAAGAATGGGCTCAATTGGCTACCCAACGCCTGCTCGACGCCCGCGCCGGTGGAGATTTCGAGCGCATTCTCGCCGAACTGGGCTAGCAAAATGGTGCTCAGGCGTGCCGTGCGTGCCTCGGTCAGCGAATCGGCATAAAGTGAACCCCTGACTCACTTCCCCGAGGATGTGCCTGTGATTCGCTTTGATGACGTCACCAAGATCTACCCCGGCCAGACGCGGCCGGCGCTGGACGATGTCTCGCTGGAGATTGAAAAAGGCGAGTTTGTCTTCTTAGTAGGAACCTCTGGGTCAGGAAAGTCCACTTTCTTGAAGCTCGTCCTTCGTGAGGAAAAGACCTCCGATGGTCGCATTCATGTCCTGGGTAAGGACCTCTCACGCTTGAGTCAGTGGAAGATTCCGGTCCTTCGGCGACAGGTGGGAACGGTGTTCCAAGACTTCCGCTTGCTTCCTAATAAGACGGTCGCGGAGAACGTGGCCTTTGCACTGGAAGTCATCGGTCGCCCCGAGCACCAGATCGCCAAAGTAGTTCCTGAGGTGCTCGAGCTCGTGGGCTTGGCAGGCAAGGAAGATCGCCGCCCGGACGAACTCTCTGGCGGCGAGCAACAGCGCGTTGCCATTGCGCGCGCATTCGTGAACAAGCCCATGTTGTTGATTGCTGACGAACCGACGGGAAACCTTGACCCCAACACCAGTGTGGGAATTATGAAGTTGCTTGATCGAATTAATCGAACAGGCACCACAGTCATCATGGCTACTCACGACGCGGCCATCGTTGACCAGATGCGTAAACGTGTGATTGAACTTGATGGTGGACATCTGGTTCGTGACCAATCCCGTGGCGTCTACGGCTATGCCCGTTGATCTGAACCGTCCCAACAACTCGTAAGGAACTCATGCGCGCCCAATTCGTAGTCTCTGAGGTGGCCATCGGCCTTCGCCGAAACCTCACGATGACCATCGCTGTGGTTGTTACCGTCGCGATCTCTTTGGCGTTGTTTGGTGCCGGGTTGTTGATGCGCGCTCAGGTCAGCACGATGAAGGACTTTTGGTACGACAAAGTTGAGGTATCGGTCTTTTTGTGTAGCGATCAAAGCGATGCTTCGCCATGCATTGATCCCACTAGCGGTCGCGCCCAAAACATCACAGCAGCTCAGCGGTCACAATTAGGCAAGGACCTCAAGTCGTTGCCACAGGTCGAGACCGTCTTCTACGAAAGCAAGCAAGAAGCATTCACACGCTTTAAGGAGCAGTTCAAGGATTCGGCTATCGCCAATAACGTGACTGCTGATGCTTTGCCCGAGTCGTATCGAATCAAGCTCAAGGATCCGACGCAGTACGTCATCGTGGCCAGCGCTATTGAGGGTCGTCCTGGCGTGGAGCAAGTGCAGGATCAACGCGCGCTGCTCGATCGGTTCTTTAAGTTGCTCAATGGATTGCAAGTTTTTGCGCTCGTGATCGCGTGCTTCCAACTTTTGGCTGCTGCATTGTTGATCTGGAACACCATTCGCGTGGCTGCGTTCAGTCGTCGTCGCGAAACCGGGATCATGCGCCTCGTTGGGGCATCCAACTTCTATATCCAGTTGCCCTTCTTGCTCGAAGGCGCACTAGCCGGGCTCGTAGGAGCGGTAATCGCTTCGATAGGACTCGTTGCGGTGAAGTATTTCTTCGTTGATCAGCGGTTAGCCGAGAGCTTTAAGTTCACCACTTTCATTGGCTGGGGCTCGGTCTTCACTGTGGTTCCGATCCTGATTCTCCTGGGCGCGGGACTGTCAGCTTTGGTGTCCTTCCTCACGCTGCGGAAGTATTTGCGCGTCTAATGGCCAAGGAACAGGGCCGCAAACTCATCGCCTCAAACAAAAAGGCTCGCTACGAGTACGCCATTGAGGACACCTTTGAGGCCGGCATGATGTTGACCGGCACTGAAGTCAAATCTTTGCGAGCCGGACGAGCTTCGCTCATTGATGGTTACGCCGCGATCAAGGATGGCGAAGTCTGGTTGCACGGCGTACATATCGCGGAATACACCGAAGGCACCTGGAACAACCACGAACCTCGACGCCCCCGCAAACTCCTTTTGCACGGCCACGAGATTGACAAGTTGATTCAAAAGACCAAGGAAAAGGGCTTCACGATTGTGCCGCTGTCCCTGTACTTCAAGGACGGCAAAGCCAAGGTTGAAATTGGTGTGGCTCGAGGTAAGAAGATTCATGACAAGCGTCAGGCCTTGGCTGAACGTCAGGCTACGCGGGAAACTGCTCGCGCCATTAGTGATGCGCGAAAGAGCAACCCGCGCGCCTGAGAGTCATCCCTAGGTGAAGCGTGATCGTGCGCGCGAAGGAGATGTCTGACGCGTGGCGTACCATGGGGGCATAACTAAACAGGGGGGTGAACGGTTTCGACTTCGGATGTCGATTCAGAGGAAGCGGGCCGAGGAATTCGGTACTGATCTCGTGAACCATGTGCCGTAAACCAATAAGTGCCGATAACACGCGCACTGGCTTCGCACTCGCCGCCTAGGCGAGAGCTCTAAGTAAGCCCGTCAGCCCGAGAGTGCTTCCGGCTCGGAATCTGGCGTCGCTAGGAAGCTCAACTTCACCGCTGGGTCACGCAGTGGTGAGGGACATCAAACAGTGACTGAGCCTGTCGACGACTTGCCTGTGTGATCGTCGGGGCTAAGAAAAGCGCAGCAGGCTGCGCCCGGAGAAGCTCTGCTCCGGTACCGAAGGACCCGGGTTCGATTCCCGGCACCTCCACAAAAAACGCTTTGCCCATGTTCGGGCAAGGCGTTTTTTCGTGTGGAGTTGACGCGGGAATCGGGAGGAGTTACCCCTTGGGGTTGCCAGTAGAATCTTCTTTTGTGCGTGATTGATGGCCAGGAGATAGCTGAATTAACAGGGTCTGAATGGTGACTTGGATGGTAGTGTTGAAACCGAGGAAGCGTGCCTGGTGGGCGCTTTAACTTGTGGGGGAAGCGATGTTTCAGGTGCGTGATGGAGTGATGCGCGCACTGCTTCGACTTTCAATCGGTACGAATCTCCCTATCGCGCTGTTTGCATTGCTTGCCGCAGTGATCCTTGTCGCACTCGGAGCCACGAGCTTGGTTGCGTTCACTGACTCGCTCGACCAAGGGCTCATCACCCAGGAACAGTTCGCTGAGAAGCGGCAAGAGGTCCTGAACCGAATGTGACGCGAGCCGAGGCGCTCCGTCCACACAGGCGGCGCGCTGGCTGAAATCCCTGATGTGATGGAGGTGGCGTTGTGAACAGCAATGAAGACCAGCCCGAGCGCATGGTCCCGTGGAACAGCAGCTACGACGTTGACGATTGGGTGCACGAATGGCCCAAGGATGATGCAGAAACTGTGCACAAATGGACCGGTATGCACCTTTACACGCAGCGCCCACCGCGCATCAGAACAACGTGCCCACGGTGCGACAGCACCGATACGATTCCGATCTTGGCGGAAAGCACACTGGCGGATTTGCCAGCCGACATTGCGGAGCGGGCTCGAGCAGGAGACATCGATTTGTTTCCACTCGTGTCATGCATCGGCCCCCACAAGTCCGAAGACCAGCGGTGCCGGTCATGCAGTGCGTCCTGGGAAAGCGCCACCGGCGGCACTGAACAGGAATACGAAGCGCGCGGCGTGTTTGGGGAAACGCTGGTTGAACTACTCGGCCCCGAGTCGGTGGCGTGGACCGACTACGCCGAAGCTTGCGGGCTCGCCCAAGCTGACCGCGGGGGACTGAATCTGACCATGCAGTACTGGCCCGACAGCACCGTCACACTGTTGATCAGTGATGCCAACAGAGACCCGGTCGCTTTCACCACCAAGCTGATTCGCAGCGTTCCACCGGTCGAAGGGATCGTTGAAGGATCCGGCTGGCTTCGCTGGAGCCCATCTTTGGGCGTGCACGGCGAACTGAACCTCAGCGACCGCAACGTGATTGACCGCTGGCCTAACCTGCTCGGTGAACTTTGGGAATTCTGGCTGGAAGCCGTTCTGCCGTGGCAGGGGGATGGGCTACGCAATCGCATCGCTCAGCGCCTCGACGACTCCCAGCCGTCAGCGACTCCGGGCTCGACGACTTAACCGAAGGCTCACTGACGCTAACAGGCCGGCTACCTTTCGGTCTGGGCCCAGGTCGCCAATGGGAACTCACATGAGAGCCACAACAACCGCCAGCCCACGGAATCGGCGTGGGATCCCAGGCCGATGGTCGGCCTTGACAGCGAGCCCACCCGCACGAGCCCACCGGTTTAGCGCATCGTGTCTGCTGCCAGTTTCAACACAGCATTAGTGGTGAGACGATATATACATGTTGCTTGAGTCACGTGTAGCGCTCATTACTGGTGGAACTCGCGGAATCGGTCTTGCCGCCGCGAGAGGCATTGCCGAAGCGGGCGCGACTGTCATCTTGCTGGGAGTTGACCGCGACAGGGCGGTAGCCGCCGCCGAAGGATTGCAGGCCGATGGGCACGATGCCGTCGCAATGGTCTGCGATGTCTCAGACCCGCGTGCGGTTTATGCGTTACCTGAGCTACTTGGCCCCTTGGCCGCTGTCGACATCCTCGTGAACAGTGCTGGGGTGATGGCCGAGCGCATGTCAAAGACTCTGCGTACGTCGCCTGAGGAGTGGCGGCGGGTGATGTCGGTGAACCTCGACGGCTCGTTCTACGTCACCAGCGCTTTCGTTCCGGGCATGGTCGAGCGTCGTTGGGGTCGGGTGATCAATGTGTCGGCCTGTTTAGGTCGACTTACTGGTCCTGGAACCGGGGGAGGGTTAGCGCCCTATCGGGTGTCGAAGGCCGCCATGAATGCGATGACACGCAATCTCAATGCTGAATTGCGTAGCGGCGCGGCCGGAGTCCTGGTTGACGCGATGTGCCCAAATCACTGC
>Ga0209596_1002397_pt1 | contig 15469 bp, 13 predicted proteins | sample M_130807_MF_Meta_FD_187314 | JGI IMG/M metagenome (GOLD analysis project Ga0209596, IMG submission 187314) | Freshwater microbial communities from Lake Montjoie, Canada to study carbon cycling - M_130807_MF_MetaG (SPAdes) (version 2) | ecosystem: Environmental > Aquatic > Freshwater > Lake... | reverse complement strand
TTTAGCTGTCCGCGGCTTATATGTGCGCTTTACATAGGGCTTAGGGGCAGGTGATGGTTTTGGTGGAAACCATAATGTCGTAGTGGGAGATGGTTGAGGTTTCGGTGCGCGCGCTGTAGTTCTTCCACCGCTGCCTTTATGTGCCTCGATAATGATCTGGTTATCTTTGGTATAGACATCAACGCATGCGCTTTCATTGCACTCTGCAACTGCAATTTCGGGAACAGTGAAAAAGAGGGCCAAACTCAGGATTATCAAGGCTTTCATGCCCAGCACGATAAGTGTGTGGACCGACCGTAACTGCTCTCATGCCGCCAACTGTGGATAGTTGTGAGAGCCTTGCCCCATGGTTGCCAAAGATGGTGATGGCTGGGTCCAATGCGAGTGTGGAAATAAACATTGGGGTCTAAATGGCGCCGCCGGAATCTTGTTATTTCGAGGCCGTGAAATTCTCTTGCAACACCGCGCGCCATGGGTGCACAACGGAGATACGTGGGGAATCCCAGGCGGTGCTCGCGATAGCCATGAGAGCGTTATCCAAGGCGCAATTCGCGAGGCGATTGAGGAGACTGGAATTGATCCGCAGTTTGTAACTCCCCTACAAACCTTTAGCGATGATCATGGTAATTGGCGCTATGACACCGTCATTGCACGTGCCGCCGAAGAACTCATTGCACGCGAAGTTAATGATGAATCACATGAAGTGCGTTGGGTAGATATCGATGCAGTTTCAGATTTAAATCTGCATCCAAGTTTTGCTAAAACTTGGCCCCAGCTAAAGGCCCTCATTCAATCGCTTGAGTGATTCGCGAACAACATCCTTATCTGAGGTTCGCCACAACGGTGGCATTGAGTTCAAAAGCACACTGCCGTACCTCTTGGTAACGATGCGCGAATCTAAGATCGCAACAACACCGCGATCATCCACCGATCTAATTAAGCGACCAGTGCCTTGGGCCAGTAACAGCGCTGCGCGAGGCAGTGAGACCTGCATAAAGCCGCTCCCACCTGCAGCATCTGCCTGAGCTGCACGCGCCGACATCACGGGCTCATCGGGACGCGGAAAGGGAATTCGATCGATTGCTACGAGGATGCAACTATTTCCGGGCACATCAACGCCCTGCCAGAGCGACATTGTGCCGAGCAGAATCGATGTCTCATCCTTTGCAAATTTTTCAACGAGTGGGCCAACGGAGTCTCCACGTTTTTGAGTAAATATCTTTATTGGAAGCTCAGCTAAGACCTTTCGCAGATGTGCATCGGCGGCCTCTACTCCACGCCAGGAAGAAAAGAGCGCCAAGGTGCGCCCGCCTGCAGCATCGATGAGCTCACCGAGTTCGGTAAGAACTTCGATACTTGGACCATCGCGGCCAGGTTCAGGCAGATGTTTTGGCATATACAAAACACCTTGGTTGGCAAAGTCAAAGGGAGAGCCAACATCGAGCATCTGCACATTGGCCGGATCGACTTCTTCGCTCTTAACATCGCTATTTAAATCATCGCCCACCAGGAAACCAATGCTCTTTGCAAGTGCGTTGAAGGAGTTTCCAACGGTGAGTGTGGCAGATGTGGCAATCACAGGGGTTTGAGTCAGTAGATTCTCGCGCAAGACATCTGAGACTGAGAGTGGAGCTAAGTGCAGGGCAGAAAAAGTTGGCTCATACCAGAGCACAAATCCATCACCGAGTTTTAATAAGGTTGCAGCTGTTGTAGAGATTTCATTGACTGCCCCCTTTACTCGTGCGCGCTCGGCTAAAACATCGGTATCAATAATCTCATCATCGGCTGAAAGAAACTGTGTAATTGCCTGGGCGCTCTCTCGCACCTTTCTAATCGGTGATTCAAGGGATTGCGGTATCTCCTCTAGCCGCCCCTGGGCATTAAAATCTCCACGGATAGATTCACCGTAATCAACCATAGATTCGTGAAAGTCATTGGCTGCTTTATGCAAGGCATCTGCCAGCTTTCCCGGCATGAACTTACGGGCCATTGCCGATGCGCGTAGCACGCGTGCCGATGTGAGCTCCTCTGTTACGGCCTGCGTTGCGCGATCCATAAACTCGTGTGCCTCATCAAGTACTACTGCATCGCGCTCTGGCAAAATCGGATGCGAATCGACGATTTCAATCGCCAATAACGTGTGATTAGTGACGACAACATCGGCCGTTTGTGCTTTGGCCTTTGCATTAGCTGCAAAACATTGCGGTCCAAATGCGCATTTATCGGCGCCAACACATTCACGGCCAGAGACCGAGTTCGCTGCCCAGACCCGCCTATCGACTTCTGGTGCATCATCGCGATCCCCTGATACACCGGGTTTGCGCGCCCATTCATGCAATCGCTTGGCATCTTTTTCCAGTGATGAGATACCCAACATAATCTCGCCATCGGCATCTGGCTCTTCACTATTCATCTTTTGAAGACAGATGTAGTTACCCACGCCCTTATAGATTGCATAGGTAATTTCGCGACCCAAGACTTTTTCAAGTGCTGGGACAACTGCCGGTAAATCACGTTCAACTAGCTGACGTTGCAGCGCCAAAGTGGCCGTTGCAACTAATACTTTTCGGCCATGGACAAGTGGCGGAATGATGTAGGCCAGCGATTTTCCTGTACCCGTTCCTGCTTGAACCATTAAGTGATGTCGATCAGTGAGAGCATTTGCCACAGCCTCGGCCATTTCAATCTGGCCTTCGCGCGGTGCCCCACCAATTGCAGTCACTGCAGCATCGAGTGCTTCGCGCACCTTTGCCGACATATCACTCATGGGACAATCCTAACCTCTTGAGAGTTCGCCTTCTCTGTCAGTCAGATGAACTGTGTTCTTATGTGTCCGCTTCGCCTCAAGTAAGCATTTAACAAATAATTACTTTCGAATTGACCCCGGCGTCGGCCTTTGATTTCTCGCAACCTGATGTCCCATTCGTTTGAGCATTGCCTTTGATCCGGCATTGACCTGGGCAAGTAGATCCTGCTCATCAAAGTGTGCAAACTCTCCACGATCCAGAATTACTCTTCCATCAATAATCACAGTATCTACTGATTTGGAGCCTGAGGAATACATAAGATTTCTAAGAAGATCTGTAACTGGCAAGAGTTCAGTCCTGCGCAGTGAATGAATAACAATGTCGGCACGCTTTCCTACCTCCAGTGAACCTATTCGATCCTCCATTCCACATGCACGCGCCCCGCCTAACGTTGCCATTTCGAGAACATCTTCTGCGTGTAAGTAGTTGCGATCTTGATGGGCTTCACGTGCGGTCAGAAGAGCAAGATTTGCTTGGCGGAAAAGGTCGAAAACATTTGACCAATTAGCTGAATCCGAACCAAGGGAGATATTTGCACCACGTCGCCATAGTTCAGCATGTCGACCGTGAAGAGTCGAACCATGACCCCACATCATCGAAGCACCCGGCGCCCACGCCAAACTTGCACCTAACTCGATGAGTACTTCTGTTTCGGCATCGGTGAGATGATTGGCATGGCCCAATGTGACATTTCGCCCTAGGACTCCAATATTTGCCAAGTGTAAAAGAGGATCCATTCCATAACGAACTTGATCGGCAGCAGTATCAGCTGGACTATAAGCATGGTGCATGTTGAGTACTACACCAGCAGCATCTGCTTGCCGTTTGGCTTCAATCAAAAGCTCTTGACTTGCCGTTCCGAGTCCGAGTAGAGCAATGTGTCCGGTAACAAGTGCATCAGGATCGGAGTTACGTCGAACTTGACCACCCATGCTAGCTAGCGCTTCTTTGAGATTACGCGGTGCACGCTCGATCGCGCCCTTAACGCGCGTAGGACCTTGGTCTGGTGTCTCTTTTCCTTGGGCAAGTCCTGCGGGTCGATCCCAAATAAAAGCGTCGCCCAATATCGCTCTGATACCTACAGTTTGCGCAGCACGCGCCGCGGCATCTGGTTCAAGAACTGTGCCAGCTTCTAGGAAGCACGTGGTGCCATTTCGCACCATTTCAATCGAGGCCAGTAAAACACCGAGATACTCCTCTTCATCTGTGACGGTATTGTAAACAACTAGTTCAATTGCATCGAAAACTTCATCCTCTGGAATGTGATCTGGAATCACTCCACGGTATGTTTGAAAAGATGCGTGCATATGACATTCGATAAGGCCGGGATGCACAGGTGCTCCTCCTGCATCGATCGTTCTTACTGGCAGATATCGCTGTGATAGGTCCGAGTCCTCTCCCACTTCTACAATGCGGCGGCCCATAATTGCAATGGCGCCATCTGTAATAATTCTGCGCTCAGCATCCATCGTTATCACGTAACCATGCCGAACAAGTAGGTCAACATTTGCCATCGGTGGTGTCATGCCTGATTTTCCCCTGATTCTAATTGCCATACATGTGCTTGGTGTATCTGCCACGAAAGTTCAACATTGCTACCAACAGTCAAGTTGATTAACTCTTCTTCACCAAGATCAGCTAACACAACTTTTTCTTCACCAATTTCAATGTGAAGGCGCGTTCGGCTTCCAAGGAAGATTACATCCAAAATATGCCCACTGATCCGCGAAATAGAACCAGCCAATGAAGCTGCTGCAGTAACTCGAATTGTTTCCGGTCGCACCGATAAAGTTACTGGCTGCCCAATATTAAGATTGGTGCCTCTACCAACAAGTAATTGCCCCGTTCCCAGTTTAATGTGTATCGAATCATCTTCTATCTGCGCAACTGTGCCATGAAAAAGATTGGTCTCACCTATAAAATCCGAGGCAAACTCACTAGCAGGATTAGCATAAATCTCCCGAGGAGAGCCCATCTGCACAATGCATCCTTCATTCATTACAGCTATGCGATCTGACATTACAAGGGCTTCAGTTTGGTCATGAGTTACATAAATGAAAGTTGCGCCAAGTTGACGCTGAATCGTACGAAGCTCAAGTTGCATATGCTGGCGAAGCTTCAGATCCAAGGCTGATAGCGGTTCATCTAGCAATAGAACGCTTGGTTCAGATGCAAGTGCGCGAGCAAGTGCAACTCGCTGAACTTGTCCGCCACTTAATTCACTCGGGCCTCTACTTCCCAGCCCTTCGAGTTTTACAAGAACTAGCATCTCTTCAACTCGCACAGCTATTTGAGCTTTTGATAACTTACGGAGTTTCAAGCTGTACCCAATATTTTCTGCAACATTCATGTGAGGAAAAAGTGCGCCTCGTTGAAAAACTATATTTGTATTTCGAAGGTGCGGTGGGGTGTTTGTGACGTCCACGCCATGAATCTGAACAGAGCCGCTTGTTGCCTCTTCAAATCCAGAGATAATTCGCAATAGAGTGGTTTTTCCGCAGCCACTGGGACCAAGGAGGGATACAAACTCTCCTGAATTGATGCTCAAATTAATATCGTGAAGTGCGGTGTGCGTACCAAAATCTTTACTGACACCAGTAATTTCTACCCCAAGTTGCTTCATATTCTATTTTTCAGTCCGATGGGTGAGTCGATTTGAGAGTGTCACAATAATAATGAGGGAAACCAGAACTACGCTCGCCAATGCATTAATTGATGGATCAATTCCGCGCCTCAGCAAACCCCAAATCAAGACAGGGATTGTCATTTCATTTCCAATGTTGAACCATGTGACTACAAATTCATCGAGTGAGAGTGCTATAGCCAGAAGGCCGGCGCCTATAACAGCCGTGCTAATAAGTGGCAGAGTTATATCTCTAAAAGTTTGCAGCGGTGATGCCCCTAAATCTCTAGCTGCTTCGAGCGTGGTGAAATCGAAAGTTTCTAGCCTGGCATTCATCGTAAGAATTACAAATGGCAATGACAGTACTGCATGCCCAATCGCAGCATTAAGGAGTCCTTGACTACTACCAATTCCCGAGAAGAATACGGCAAGTGAAATACCGAGTACGAGTGCGGGAATAGCAGCGGGCAATAAGCTGGCAGTCAGTGCGATTTTTCTTCGACGTCCCTTTATGCTCGTGATACCGAATGCAAACGAGGTTCCTAGTAACACCGCAATAATCGCCGAAGTGAGAGCCAGAATGAGCGTATTTCGCATCGCATCAACGAATAAAGGATTACTAAAGGCGCTTTCGTACCACTGAAAGGTAAAGCCTTCTATCGGCAAACTCAATCTAGGAGAACTCGTGAATGAAAACAATACGGTGACTATGACGGGTGCAAAGAGATAGGAAAGAACAACGCCCACAAAAATAGCTGGACTTAAGTTTCGGAGCGATCGCCTAAGTTGCCTCTTACTTATTAGCATGAGTGAAGTTACCATCGAGTGATCTCTCGAACTAGGCGCATAAGCGCCGCATGAATTGCAATCAGAACTACTAAAACGCTCATGGCCAATGCCGCTCCCAGCGGCCAATTAGGTGCCAAGCCTTTGAATTGATCAGCTATCAAGTTACCAACCATCACACCATTGGTGCCACCAACCATTGTTGGAACCACAAAATCTCCGGCGGCCAAGATAAATGAGATGGCAAATGCTGTACTAATACCCGGTAGGACCATAGGGATAAGAATTGTCCTATGCATATTCAATCCTCTTGAACCAAGATCTCCAGCAACCTCAAGGTGATCTTTTGAAACATTGGCCATTGAGGAGGAAATCGGTAACAGCGCTAAGGGAATCAATAATCCAACAAGGGTAATCGCAATGGACCAATTACTGAAAATTAGGAATGTAATGGGTTTACTGATTATTCGAAGTTGAAGAAGAGTGGCGTTAAGTAGGCCCTCTTTCCCGAGAATAGTTCTCCAAGCATAAATGCGAACTAGATATCCACTGAACATAGAGACCAAAATTATATCGAACAAGATTCTTCCCTTACGAGGAAAGACAAATTGCATTATGTACGATAAAACATATGCAATTGGTACCACGATAATCGCCGTTAATGTGGCAACAATAATTGTACGTAAAAAAACACCTTTATAAAGCGAGGTTGTTAATACCGCTTGGTAGTGCTCCAAAGTGAAGCCAGGATGCATCTTGAAATCGATTTGAGTCCAGAAACTATACAACCCAAGAATTACGAAGGGAATTACAAAAAAAATTACATAAAAACTTGATCCAGGTAAAAGCAGTCGACGAGTTGCGGCGCCGTTGCTCATATTTCACTTAATGCAGAGAAATATTGGCGCCGCAATCCATCAGATCCTGTATTAACCAAGCTTGAATGCTTCCCAGGCTTTAACCCATTTAGGCATTCCAACAATATCGCCATCATCGTTGATAGGTGGTGTAACAACCTGGCTGCCAAGTACTCCGCCGCCAGGTTGGGCAACGATTGAGTAGTCATAAAGACCCTTGGTGTTTGCATCCAATTTATCAACTGCTGCCGAAATGGTTGCTCCTGAGCCAAGTTCAGTAGCTATAGCAGCATTTGCCTCAGGCGACATCATGTAGTTGATGAACGCGTAAGCATTGTCAATATTTGGCGCATCTACAGCTATTCCGTAAGCGTCAGACCAGTAGAAAGTTCCGTCAGTAGCAGGTGAAGCTGACTTAAGTGTCACACCTTTCTTCTCGGCTAACACAATCTGGTAGGCCCAACCACCAATGGCAATAGAGGCATCTCCACGCACTAATACGTCGGCCTGATCACCAAGTGAAGCTGAGAAGGTGACGACATTTGGCTTAGTCTTTAACATCTCTTTAATTGTGGCATCTATTTGCTTTTGAGTCATACGACTTGGATCTGCAATCCCCATCGACTTTGCCCACAACCAAGTATTTGCCACTGCATCATCAACCATGACTAATTCGCCTTTAAACTTCTTATCTGCGAAATCAGTATATTTAGCTGGAACACCATCCCATTTAGCTGGGTTATACACACATGGTTCATCGCCCCAAATTAATGGAACTCCATAAACATTTCCATCCTTAGTCAACCACTCTGCGCTAGCAAATGCTGGAAAAAGACCAGCCGCATTTGGAATTCGAGAGAGATCTAAAGCCTGATACAGCTCTTCTCCGGCAGCTAAAAGTGAGCGCTGAAAATCCTTGTTATCAGAGATAATATCGAGTTGTCCTCTTCCGCCAGTCTTAAATTTTGTCAGTGGTTCATCTGGAGAAGCGATAAATGTTGGTTTTACTGTAATACCATTTTTAGTCAAGAAATCCTTTGCTACAGTTGCAGCATCTTCACCGGAGTAACCAATAAAATTTAACTCTCCTCCGAGTTTGCCACCTGATGCAGCTTCAGTTGAACTATCTGACTTTGCGCATGCAGCAAGAAGTGGGCCAAAAGCTGCCACCGCACTGATGCCCAAAATTCCGTTAAGAACATACCGTCGACTTACAGGTGCATTTAACTTTGCATTTCTCAGCTCATCTAGTGAATCGTGCATAATCTTGGCTCTCTTTCTTGCTGGCTTCACCAGCTTTGAAAAGAATGCACCTTTTGGTGCAATCTTGGCCTCGCCCCGGGGATGGCTAAGAACCGGATCTTAAAAGTGAGTAGCGTGTTGCTTTTCACTACTTACCTTTCATAAGTTATCTCTAACTAAAACTCATGTCAAGCATTGAGTGACCCTTTCATTAGCTGTGCACGGTACTGATTTATGGAAAATCCACTGATAACCTCTCAACATGCAAAACGCCCTTATTACTGGCACCTCCTCCGGGCTTGGCCGCGCAGTAGCCCAACGGTTGCACGATCGGGGTTGGGATGTGATTGGCACTATTAGACAGGAGTCGCACGGGGTAGGTGTGCCATGGACATGTGTACTCGCCGATATCACTTCGCCCACAGATCTTGCGCGCATAGACCAGCTTGTCAAAGAGCGCTGGGGAAAATTGGATGCCCTGATAAATAATGCCGGAATCTGTCAAACGGGTCCTTGGGAAGAACTCTCAGACGATGAAATTACTCATCAGCTCAGCGTAAATGTAATTGGCGCAATGAACCTTGTTAGGCAATCGCTTCCTATGTTACGTCAGGGTTCAGGTGTGATTATCCAAATCTCTAGCGACTCAGGACATATTGCTGAAGCTATGTTTGGTGCCTACAACGCCTCCAAATTTGCTTTAGAGGGTGCAAGTGAGGCGCTTCTGGAAGAAGTTGCATCGGATGGAGTGAGAGTCGTTGTGATTGAGCCCGGTAATTTTCGCACTGAGATTGCACTTCATAGTCCACAAGCAAAAGGAAAAAACTCTACACAAAGATACACAGCGCGATGGAATAAACTTGACGAGTGGCTCACATGGCACAGTAGCAAAAGTCCAGATCCAGAAAAATGTGTAGAAGCAATTGTTGCCGCTGTTACCAATCGTGAGACCCCTTTTAGATTGGCTATTGGAGAAGGTGTTTCCGAATCGATTCGCCAGCGCGCCAAGCAAATAATTAGTCAGATGGACGCCTCAGATAATTTCCTAAATTCTCTCTAGTTATTTACCTCTTACTTTTGAGCGCCTTTAGAGCGAACTTCTAAGATTTCTTTCGACAGATCCGTAGCGGCGGAGGCATCTAAAGCTCCGCACTCATATGCAAAGTGTGCCTCGGCTTTTGCATTGACTATCTGAAGATTTCCCTTTGCTCGCTCTGCTAGATAGCCACCTGGTTCAGCAGTTGAAGGCAGCAACAGTCCCAAAGCTCTTTGTTCTCCACTTCGGCAGATCCAACGGACACTGTGTGGAAATTCGGCTGGCCTGTGACGCACGAAATCTGCGCTTCCATCTGGGTGAATTTGCATACTCGATGCCCAACCATTCTTATCGGCCAAGGGGTTAACTGCGAAAACTATTTCTGGGTCAATTACTCCACCTGGCGTAAAAGTTCTGTGCTTTTCTGGGTCTTTTATAAATCCATCAACCATCTGGCGATAACCACTGTCTGTTTCGTAGAGATTTTTGAATGTATGCGTAACGCGTAGATTATCAATTCCTTCTAGTGCTGTATCAACAATCTTTGCATTATCAACTGGAAGAAAATTAATATGAGCAAGATACATAAGCTCCATCGGAGAGCTTTTTAGGTTCTTAATTGACATTTCTACATGAATCCGCCCATGGCCCTCACGTAAAGTAATTGATGGTTGAGCCATATAGTTATGTGAAAAAGCAACCGAATATTGATATTGCCCTGTAATGGTCATAAAAGCACCCTCGTCATCGGAACCTACTAGCAGTTCTGCTTTGAGGTAATGTGCGTTAGGAAGTTCGCCATGTGTTGGATGATCATCTTGTGGCGTAGGCGCGCCCATTCCAATTACACCGCAATGAATGAGAAATGCCCCATAGGTCGACAAATAATCGGTTGTTGGATTTGGTTCATCGAACATTGAGCCCATTGTCAATTCTCGATCGTAAAAGCTTGCTCGCCAGATTTGCTGACCTTGGAATGGCAGAACTTCAATTTCACCACAACTATTAGTGATACGAAGCCCAGCTACTCCCGTGCTGTATAAAAAGGTTGAAGCCGTAAGCTTTCCTGACGTCGCGAATATGGTTTCACGATCGGAGAAGTATCTGGGAAGTAATGGGATTACGGTTTTTTCATTCATATGATTTCTTACCCTAAGTCAGTCCTGGCAAAACGACACCACTATTTGGGGCTAGGTGATCGAGAATTCCTCTGCCTTGGCCACCAGGAGAGCTCTCAGCTTGAGAATAAGCCTTGTTGAATTCGGCAGATTCATCATCAACCCATACTTCTAGGTTGGCTCCCTTGCTTTGTAGAGGAAGAGTTCCATTGCGACCCATATCTCGCCAGAGATGATTAGCATCGGCAAAACTGCGTCTATGCCCATTAGGAAGGGTAAAAGTGAGTAACTTACGCGGAAACTGTATGAAGTAAGGAGGCTTCATTTTATATTTTTCAATTGCATCCGTATCAATCTCTACTCCAAGGCCATATCCCGTTGGGACATCTGCAAATCCATGCGCAATTTTAATTGGTTCGACCAACATATCATCGGCATAGATATTCATTGCTGTAACTGCAGGCCATCTCGCATGAGTGAGTACAGCCCCAAGATGTAATGTGTATGCGCTGGTGATCCCTGTTCCGCAGATTTGTAACCAAAGATTTTTATCAAATGAAGCACACGCTTGGCCTTCCTTGAGGAAGCGCGAAACTCCGCCAGCATCGACTACAAATCCATCAAGTGCATCCTCTCTCATCCAATGAGGAAAGAGCTTCGGTTCAAAGTGCGTTGCTAAAGGACGAGAAACTTTACTTCTAAGCAGTTTTTGACCAGCGATATCGGTTCGCATAATAGGATCTTCATAAATTCCAATTCGCGGTTCACGATCTAACTCTTGAAGAAGTGGTGTCGCCTCCCCTGGACTGAGCAACATTTCGTTCCAGTCAATGTCCAAGCGATAATCTTCAGGTGTAACTGCTGCAACTGCCCTTACTTGTTCGCGCACATCAAACCAAGGACGGGCCTTGAACTTATGGCTCATATAACCTTCTGCGTAGGCATCTTTTGCTTCAGCGGCTAATACATCCGGCGGCATTTTTGTGCTCCACCACGAGATTGGACACTTATCTCTTACCGCAGGCAGGCTTAGAAGTGCATGCATTGGAGCTTCGTAGGCCTTACCTACTAAGTCATAGAGTGCCATTTGCAGTCCAGCACCGAGAGAATCATCAGAGAGGTGAAGAACTGGATTTCTTCCAACTACGCGCGCAATCGCCTCATCTGTAACGGTCTGCCATGTGTAGTAAAGAATTGTTTCGCCATATCCAACGATCCCAGGCACATTACTTGTTACCTTACAAATCTCTACAACGGCCCACTGACCAACTAGGAGCTCTACCCATGGACGGCTGCGTTCTCTCAGGGGAACTTGAATGACAGTGCGCTCAACATCTTTAACTCTTAGTTCCATCGCAGTTCTCCATCTCCAGGGTTATCTTATGATTCTACGAGCAAGGGCGCTAGACATTCATAAATCTTTTGCCAAGTAAGTTATCTAATTACTCCACCCATCGTTATACCTCTATTGATTACTCGATGAAAGACAAGATAGATCACCGCTAAAGGTATGGTCGCAAGAGTGAGCCCAGCGAAAATCGGTCCAGGATTTGCTTTGAGCGCATTTTGAAAGGTGAGAATTCCAACGGGGATTGTCTGGCTACCAGGTGCTTGCAAGAGCACTAGACCTATCTGCGTTTCACCCCAGACCCAAATAATATTGAGAAGCGATATAGCTAATAGTGGAGCAAGTGAGAGTCGAACGACAATCTTTGAAAAAGTTCTAAACGGGCCAAGGCCATCAAGTGCTGCTGCTTCAATAAGTTCTCTTGGAAATTCAAGAAAGAAAGCGTGAAGCACAAGGATTGTGACCGGCAAACACAGCCCCGCATAAAGCAGCCCCAGCGCGGCAGGATTGCTCAATACACCCAGAGCGTTAAAGATCTGAAAAAATGGCAAGAGCAAGACTATTGAAGGCAACATAGTAGCAAGTAGCGGAATCGCCATAAATTTTTTTCGAAGTGAAGGAGAAAGTAAAGTAGTGAAATATGCAGCTATGGCTCCCACTGCTCCAGAAATTGGTAATGCGACAAGAACAACGATCGCAGAATTCTTGGAATAGACCGAAAATCCTGTTCCTCCTGGAGGTCCTCCCCAAGCCTCTTTAAAATTCTCTGGCGCCCAGTCCGGATTCAAACTGAGTGGATTAATATATATATCCAGCATCGACTTGAAAGAAAGCAGGATTATAAAGAAGAAGGGAAAGAGGATTATCAAAGTTATAAAAATCCGATAAAGCCCCCAGGAGCCTCTTCCTAGAATATTATCTAGCCTCATTGGATAGCCGTTCGAGATTTTGCAAGACGCAAACTGAGCACTCCGAGAGTAAGCAAAAAGATTGTTCCTAGTACACCAACTGCCGATGCAGTTCCAAAATCCCCAAACATAAAAGCTTGCTTATACTGAAAAATCGATAAGACGCTTGTAGAGTCAACTGGCCCACCTCTTGTCATCGCCCAAATAAGAGAGAAGCCGTTAAAACTCCAAATAAATTGAAGAACTGTCACCACGACCAAGACAGGTTGAATTAAAGGAAGAATGAAAAAACGATTTTGCTGCCATTCACCAGCGCCATCCACCTTTGCCGCCTCTAAAACCTCCGGATCAATTCGATCTATTGCTCCAACAATGAGCAAGAACGGGAAGGAAGCGCTAGCCCAAATAGATACAGCAACCACAACATAGAGAGCCGTTGATGGCTCTGAGAGCCAGGCACTGTCTCTTCCTAAGCCAATCTTGCCCATAAGTTGGGTGACAACACCGATCTCTGGTTGCACTGAAATCGTCCAGAAAACTGCCATTGCAGTGGCTGGAGCAATCGCTGGCAAAAACCAGATCGCACGTAGCGGCTCATCTGAGCGCCTTTTGCGACTTGCTGCCAAACCCATGAGAAGAGCGCTTAGCATTACTCCAATTGTTGAAAGAATTGAAAAGACAATCGTGACTTTGATTGAGCTATGGAAATCTGGATTCACTACAAGTTCAGAATACTTTTTTAGACCTACCCACTCGACCGGACCAACACCAGGCCATTGTGAGAACGAGAGTCGTAGAGTCGAGATAATTGGAAGAAGAAATGTTGCGACTAAAAGCAGTAATGCGGGAAGGCAAGCAAATAACACGGGAACAAGTGTCATGCGACTAACACCAGCGCGACCAGAATTCCGACGCGCTGGTGTTAGTTCTAGTTTGGAGTCAGACTTTGTTAAAACGGCCCGACTCCAAACTAGTGCATGGAGATTTCATGTTATATATGTATTTGTGTTATTACTCTGAACGTATTTTGTCTCTAATGGCATCAAGTTCTGTGCCGATCTGTTTCAAGGTTTTCTTACCAAGGAACAGTTTTTGAATCATTGGGTCAGTAACCCCATTGAGTCCTGCAGGAACTCCCTCAGCCCAACCAGGTGAGGAACCGAACTCGTTTGCATAACGAATAAGGTTCAAAACAACTGGATTGAGAGTGCTGTAAGCCTTTTCTACCGCTGCCTTTGGCAACTTCACAGCAGATAGTCCTGCACCGCTCTTTACGTACTCAAGCTGCATCTCATCAGACATAAGCAAGACCAAGAACTTCTTTGCGAGCTCTGGATGCTTTGCCTTAACAGGAATTTGGTAGGTATTAGAGCCAGACAAGTTTGGAAGTACCTTAAGTCCAGGTGTAGTTGGAGGCAGGAATAAGAAGTCCAAATTGAGATTGACTCGTAGGCGGTCTTTCAATCCTCCAGGAGTTGCGTTGTGTCCCATCATCATTGCCGCTCTTCCAGCTGCAAAGAGAGCCATGCCAACGTTTTGATCCTGTCCTAGAACTCCTGTTTGGAATATCTTGGCATCATAGATTTGCTTAAGTTGTGTAAATGCTTTACCAACTGCAGCGTCAGTATATGAAGTCGTGACTGGGACTTCACTTACGAAGTTAGTTCTCAAATTACTGAGTTTATTTTCTGGTACTCCAGAAGCCAAGAAAGAATCCAACATCCAAGTCAAGTGGTACCCCGAGCTACCGCCAACAGACATTGGTTCATAACCTGCTGCTCTTAATTTTTTGCCCATAGCTATGAAGTTTGCCATAGAGCCAATTTGATGATCTGCAGGAATCTTGATCTTTGCTTTTGCAAATGCATCTTTATTGATCCATGCAAAACCGTAGTACACAGCGCCAAGAAGTACCTGGTAGTTCTTTCCATCTGGTGCAATGAGAGTTGAAGAAACTCCGTCACCATAGCGCGCCTTAAGATTAGCTGTCTTCCAAACGTCATCGATAGGAATGAACTGCTTTGCCTTCATCATCGCTGCATATGGAGGCAAGTTCATTGGTGCACTAGCCACATCTGGAGCGCTATCTGAGGTCATAATTTGTAGGTTTGTGGTTGTTTGAGTTTGTGCATCTAGAACCTGCAACTCGACCTTAACTCCAGGATTCTGCTTTTCAAATTCATCTGCAACGATCTTAAATGCAGGTTGAATATAGGAATCTGTTTGAACAATAAGCGTGATGGCTTCTGCTGCACTGCTGCTAGGTAACGTGAAAGCCGTCATAGCTGTCATTGCAATCGTTGCCGTTATGAACTTTAAATTGCGATTCATGCTCTCCCCTTCGGTTCTCAAATACCCCGTGGCACGATTGCTACGGGTTTGGCACCCTTACCCAGAACCTCAAAGGTTCATCGAAGAGAGAACGCGACAGGTGCATTAACTCTTTTGGTACTGAGTAAATTGAAGGTATCTGAGCTAAGAATCTCTGTCAATCAAAATCGCTGAAAAATAGGTCTAATTTTGGCCATTATCGGAGCTGTGGTTAGATAATGACAGGGCTCCAAATTCCATCAGTACCGTAATCCTTGACAGCCTTTAGCCAGCACACCTAGGATTCAATGGAAATTGGGGGCACAATCCGATGGTAATTCCTTCTCGTGCTTGGCGATTCGACTCACACACACGAGATCAGCTCAATGATATGGCCGGCACTGCAACACTTGTTGTCCCCTTGGGCTCCACGG
>Ga0209596_1002396_pt1 | contig 15470 bp, 12 predicted proteins | sample M_130807_MF_Meta_FD_187314 | JGI IMG/M metagenome (GOLD analysis project Ga0209596, IMG submission 187314) | Freshwater microbial communities from Lake Montjoie, Canada to study carbon cycling - M_130807_MF_MetaG (SPAdes) (version 2) | ecosystem: Environmental > Aquatic > Freshwater > Lake... | reverse complement strand
ATATTTAGTTCATATACATATTTAGTTCATATATTAATAATATATTATATTAAGAATAAACATATTAATTAAAAACAATGAATGATATTCAATGCAAACTAATCAATATAATATCTCAACGAATAAATATATATAAATTAATATATTCTGTAATATATTTATGTATTATTATTATTATTGGAACCTTCATTTATTGGGATGCAGTATATAAGGGAGCAAAAAAACTTTCAAAATGTAAAAATATTTCTAAAATTATAGATGAAAATTATTATAACGAGACACCATATGTGTATACTATTATAATAGTCAATACAAAAAATATAAATAAACCTGAAGATTATATTATTAAAATAACTTATGACTTTCACAAAATGATTACAACTATTGATTATGGCAATACTACAAATGAAGAGAATATATTCATTTATAGAATTAATGATTATGCGTCTATTATGGATGATCTAAATGAATTAGAAAAAAGGAAGGAATCATTAGAAGCTAGATATAAACAAACTAACACAAAAAGGGATCTAGATAATTATAAGAAGGTTAGTATTCAATATTCCTTATTGGCTACTAGCGCAGATGGTAAGAAAGCAATTGAACTTAATAAAAGAAAAGCATTTGATAGTAAGTTTAAATACAAATATTATAGTTTAGAAAAGATGGAAAGCGATATTATTGAAGATATTAACATTAAAATAAATAGCAATGATTACAAATATTATGCAGTTGACAATAATTATAATATTATACGTTCATATACGACAAATGAACTAATTAAGTTTACCAGAGAGTTTTCAAATAATGAACACTACCCTATTACTATAATTGATTATATTGTTTTTTCAAAAATACAGCAAAAAAACAATATAGATATATAAATAAGATATTGTATATTATTAAGATATTGTATATTAATGAATAATAATACTATTAATGATATTACTAAATTATTTAATACTATCGAGAGAACATCAAATGAATATATTGATGTTCTCTCGTCTATAACAGATGTGAAAATTTCTAATTATCAAATATTTATAAATATACTTTTTATATTTATAATAGGTATTATAATATATATATTATATCGCGATTATGTATATCGTATTGCAAGTAAAATGACGAGATGTTCAGATTTAAATGATATTATTGATTTTAATATAAATAAAAATGACAATTCATATATATATGTAATATATATAGTTAATATAAATAATATCAATAATATTTTTAAAGATTATGTTTTGAAGCTTGAGTTAAATTTTATTAAAGAAGAAACAAAATATTTGTTAGGAGATTTTAATATTATTTCTCCTTTATTATTCTCACCAACCGATAATATAAGCAAGTTTGGTAATGCATTCTCTGTTTTTGATTTGAAAGAAAAGAAAAAGAAGTATGTTGATTATTATAATGATGGTAAAACATATTATATTGATAAGAAAAAAATAGCAACTAAAAAGTTCAAATATTATATAACAACATCTAAAAATGCGAAATTGACAGACGAGGCTTCCATTAAACTAGCCAATTTTGTTAAAAAATATGGATATAATGATAATATTGATTTATACCCAATATATAATATATTATATGCAATTGAAAATAAAAAGAATATGGAATATTAATGATAGATTTATATTTAGATTACGTATAAAATACATCATTAAGTAATGATTTCAATTCTTCAAGCTTCTCTTTATTCTTTATTTTTGGATAACCAATATTGAACTCTATAAACATATTACCCTTGTTTGAAGTATTTAATATAGGCATACCTTTACCCTCCAATAAATAATTCTTACCATTTGAAATAACACCAAATATATTTGTATTAATATTTATATTTTCTTTGAAATAAGGAATTACAATATCTTTTCCAACAACCGAATCTACAAAGGATATATCAATTTTGTAATATAAATCGTTCGCCTTTCTAACAAAATGTTTATGCTCATCTATTTTGATATTTATTACAAGGTCACCGGGTTTAATATTAGGTATTCTTGGTTGCTCTCCTAATTCAGAAAATGCTGTTTTATAATTTTCATCTATGCCTTTCGGAATAATCATTGTCGCCTTTTTATCTTCATTAAAGAATCCTTTACCACTACATTGCTTACAATCTGCTTTTCCTTCAATCGTAATTCCGGACCCTTCGCATTTATCGCAAGGCAATTGAATTATTTGTTGCATTATACCAAGGCTTCTTATTTGCTGTATAATACCGCGACCATCGCATTTACCGCATTTTTTATTACATTTAAGACAGAATTTACGAATATTTATATTTAAATCTTTGTTAATACCTTCATATATATCGTCGAGACTAAATACAAATGTTTTCTCAATTGTTTGAGCTTTTTTGGGGCCTCTATTACCACCTCCGCCACCGGCGCCACCCATAAAAGAAAATATATCTTCATCAAAACCAGGACCACCGCCACCAAATGGGCCGCCACCAAATGGGCCGCCGCCAAATGGGCCGCCGCCAAATGGACCATTTCTACCTCTAAAAAATGCTTCAAAAATATCATGAGGATTTCTATTTACATCCTGTCCAGAACCATTATTATAATTTTGGTCTCCTGCTTCATCATAATTCCGGCGCTCATCCGCATTACTTAATACATTATATGCTGATGATATTTCTTTGAATTTTTCTTCAGCACCTGGATTTTTATTTTTATCAGGGTGATTTTCCATTGCAAGCTTCTTATATGCTCTTTTAATTTCATCTTGCGAAGCGTTTTTCTCAACTCCTAATATTTTGTATAATTTATAATTATCAGTTCCCATTATATATATATGATAAATATTAAATGTTTATATATATTACATTTGTTATTGTATATTGTATATTGTAAAATTTGTTCTATTATGCGTATATGTATATAAAAAATGATTCAATTAGCTATTTTTGTAATAACAGCCAAATGTCTCAACAAATCGAAGATCGCAACAGCGAAGTCATTGATCATATCATTCAAACATCGTATCGCGAATTAGATAATATTATGGATGGTTGGTGCAAAAATCACGAAGAAAATTTTAGTGGAGGAAAAATGAGAGGAGATAGAGGCGAAGATATAGAATCATTTGTTAAGAATGTTATTACTATGTTTAAACAATTGTATGATGTAAATGTATATGCTGTAAAAGGGTCAAATGATAAAAAGGAATTATCGTTGATATACAACGACAAATCAATAACAAAGGACCACCAAGTTGATATTCATATATACAAAGATGATGTGTTTATTGCTGTAATAGAATGCAAAGCATATTTAGATAGTTGTTATTATGTCCGCGCATGCGATGACTTTAAATTATTTAAAAAGTTTGGTTATGATATTAAACAATATATATTTACATTAGAGAACTCAATTGATGAGAACACCAAAATATTTACTGATGTAATTACTGATAATGTTTGCGATGATATATTTTATATGTTAGATGGAAAAAGAGCTTCGGCAAAACCGGTATATGATAAAAAATATAAAAAACCAATCAGTAAGGAAAAACTTGCGTATTTTGTTAGGTCATTGCATCAATTACTAATATAATTGCGATGTAATATAATGTAATATCTTGTCATTTTAGTATATTTTGTTTTGCAATTTCATAGTATTTATTTTCTAATTCAATACCTATAAATCTTCTTTTTATATTTTTGCACGCAACTCCTGTTGACCCTACGCCCATGCAATTATCTAAAACTAAATCGTTTTCATTTGTATAAGTTTTAATTAACCATTCAAGCAAATCTGTTGGCTTTTGTGTGGGATGCAGAGGTCTTTCAACGCGATTAAACTTTAAAACAGTTGTCGGCAATCTCTTTCCATCACTTTGCACATAATTTTCTTTATGCGAGCCATAATTGCTTTGTTTATCTACGGCTGCTTGAGTATTCCATCGTGTATATGGAGTAGAATACCAATATTGAGGGTTATATGTTGGCTGTTTCTTGTAAAATACTGCAATATCTTCATTTGTTTTCATAGGTTTTCTTTTTGAATTTAAGAAATCCGAAAATTTATTTTTTTCCCAAACTAAACAATATCGAAACATATTTAAGTTTGTTGTAATCATTATAGATGTAAAGGGTTGTGACCCAAATAATACAATTGCCCCATTATCCTTTATTATTCTATTATATTCACTCCATAATTTATCAAAAGGGATTACAACATCCCATGCATTTTTTGTCATACCATAAGGTAGATCACATAATATCATATCAATTGATTTATCTTTAATATTTTTCATCTCAATTAAACAATCGCCATTAATAATGTTATAATTTGTATTCGGTATTTCTAATAAATTATCTTGTTTTTCTTCTTCATTTACTTCGTGAATTTCATTCACATCATTCACATCATGAATTTCATTTACTTCCTTGTCTTTGATTAAACTTATCAATTCGCTTTTATTTTTAGATTTACATTTAGTATATCCCAGTTCTTCACATTTTCTTAATAGTTCTTTTTTAGATAATTTTGCAAAATCCATATTCAATACTATTTACTATATTGACTATATTACTATAATCGATATAATTTAAATCAATTTTTTGTTATTATCTAATTAAAAAATAATATGTCTTGTTCTAAATGCTCTGTAATATTAAATATACAATGATTATATTAACCATATATATATATTTTCTTAATATATCTTTTGTAAATACCATGTATTGATTATGTGGTTTTTTATTTTTACTGCAATAGATTCTATTCTCATTTGCAAAATATTTATTATATGTTAATCTTTTACATATGCTCTTGTTAAATAACGAAGATTGGTTACATTTGCAATTATAAAAAATAATAAATAGAATAAAAACTTTGAAATAATTCTTTATTTTCATAATACTATTAAATTAGTTAGAGATTATTGTTATATCTAGAATGAATAGAATATTTAATTGCAAACATAACGCATCATAATATTCATAGTATACAACTCTTGATTAAGCAATTTGAATGCATAAGGCATCCTTACCTGCGCAATATCCGTATTATTTTTACAATATTTGCAACTGTATATATTTTTATCCGTATTTACATTTGCATGCATACCACATTTTTTGCAAATAAACACCCTATAATTATCTGACACATGAAGCATTCTCTCTGCAAGAAAGTTAGAAGTTCCATGCGCAATAAAGCAATCTCTTTCCATTTCTCCTAATCGCAACCCTCCAGACCTCGCGCGTCCTTCACTAGGCTGCCTTGTGAGCATTACAATAGGACCATTAGAACCACGCGAATTTCCTGTCCATACCGATTTACCACCCCGTCTTACCATAAATATTCCACTCGATACACTAATACAATATACGGGTCCATTGTAATTATAAACCTCTTCCTTGTGATGCTTCTCTTTGCTTACATTATTAATATTAACAAAGGGATTATTCTTCTTTTTAATTATGGTAATTTTCCAGATATTTTCTTTGTAAATACTTTTAATACCGCTCCAACCAGCATGTATACATAGCCTCATCATATCATCCGCTAAACTTTCATATTTAGTGCAAAACATATTGTCATATTTATAATTTCCGTTTATCATATTTGTTGCAATCATAGACTTCATAAGTATTTTGACTTGCTTGCTACTTAATTTCCATACCCATTCAGGCATACATAATGTATCTGCATAGATATTATTACAAAGATACGCAGTAATATATTGAATCACATTAATATTATGATTGCCAAACTGATATAGAAGCTTATTATCGCAATCGCTTGCAATCCATTTGCCGAAGAATAATAGCCATGCCTCCATATTAATTTCACTATTGCAAATAGGAATCATAAACTGATAATCGGGAACATCCCATATGCAATTCTTTTTATATCTTACGCATTTCCCAACAATATTATTTGCTTTTTCTAATACGAAATTATTATATTTATTATGCTTAATATACATTTTGTGTTCTTCAGTAACATTTAAATCAATTAACGAATTGCTGATATTATACATTTTACCAGAATAATTTGGATATTTATGGACTTCCATTGGCTTTTCATATACAAGCTTATCATCTTGTAGAATTGCAACATTATCTTCCACTGTAACATCATTAATAAACTTCCAACCATCAAGCGTCAATACTTCGTGATCTTCCGTAAGACAATGAACCTTGTCTGAAACCATGTGTTTCAACCTTTGATAATATGTCGGGCCAATAAATATATCCGTATGTATTTGCTCACCTGTTCGCCCATTATATAATATTTCGTTTCCATATTTCTCCATTCCTGACATTTCAAGAACTTTTGTGATTCCTTCAACTGAACAATCAGTATATGGGGTCGAATCACCAAATGCTCCAATATGACAGCACGCTTTTCCCATAATAGATTCCATTAATTGTGCAATCGTCATACGAGATGGGATTGCGTGAGGATTCATAATAATATCAGGAACGATTCCATCCTTTGTAAAAGGCATGTCTTGGTGTCTATATATCATTCCAATAGTTCCTTTTTGCGCACTGCAACTTGCGCATTTATCTCCAATCTCCGGCTTCCTATTCTTACGAATGCGAACTTTGCAAAACTTGTAACCTTCGCTATTAATACCATTATAGTTCATATCAATATATCCATCGTCATTTGCTTTCATAGTTAAACTACTATCTTGATATGTAATAACTCCATTTGCCTTTTTAGGCATAACTTTCCCTACAATTACATCATTCCCATTTACATATGTATTTTTAGATACAAATCCATCTTCATTTAATTTTTCATACGAATAAGGTTTTTGCGATGAAATATTTGTAGGATTTGTAAATAGTTCTTCTTCGCCTGTGCTATGATTTTTATTACATACATCTCGCATCGCTTTATAATATGTGCTTGTAAACAGACCTCTATCAAGAGCCGATTGATTAACCATAATACTATCTTCCTGATTAAATCCAGTATGGGTCATAATCGCAACAATTGCATTTACACCAGATGGTAATTTATGAGCCATTGTATATTTGGATAGTTTAGTATATACGAGTGATTTTTGCGGATAATTTAAAATATTTCCCATAGTATCAATGCGTTTATTGAAATTACTCATATATACACCTAATGCCTGCTTGCCCATCGCACATTGATAGCAGTTTCTCGGCGATTGATTGTGATCACTGAATGGAATATTAACACCCAGGATTCCATTCATTAAACTGGGGTGAATTTCGCAATGCGTATAGAATGGTGGCAATGCAGTCCCTTTAATACCCTCTTCCAAATCGACAGGAAACGTTGCAATCATTGCGAAATTTATTTCGTCACAATCCATATATTCAATAAAACCTTCTTCATCTAAATAACTATCCGGGTCATCTTGATTACTGGATACTTCGTTAGGAACTATAAAATAATCGAAATGTTTATTAGTAATATATTCTTTCCAACTGATATTCTTTCTTTTCAATATTCTTTCAATCCTCAATACACGCTTATTTGTTACAGGGTCTATGTCCACAATATATAGAGGTCTATACATTCTACCTGCCTCTGTACTAATAATTATGCAAGACTTCTGAATATTCCACACAATGGATGTCATAGGATATATTATACCACTACGTTTATAATGCTTCAGTGTTGAATATAATTTATCCGGATTTGTATAATATCCAACAATATCTCCATTTACCATAATATATACATTGTCTTCGCTTCCCATATTCTTCAAATATTCAATTGGTGATTTATCTGGCGTTGCCATATTATATGTGTCATCATATATAATAACACCAAGATTCACCAAAATACGACGAATATGTATGCTATTCATTGCAATCGAGATATTAGTGCTTAACGCCATATTTTTAACTAATCCAACAGAACTACCTTCCGGTGTTTCTGCAGGACATATCATACCAATCTGCGAATTATCTAATTTACGTGGCTGAACAAGCTTTCCATTTTTCTCCATCGCTGTATTAATACGTCTCAAATGCGATAAGGTGCTTGCATAAGACATACGATTAAGAACTTGAGATACGCCTTGCTTAATATTTTGAAATGTTCCGATACTTTTAATACCCCAATTTCCTGTAGAAAGCGAATATCTAATCCAAGAATCCAGCAAAGATTGCTTGAAAAACCGATGAATACTAATATCAGAAATAATATTAGATATAGGAATATTTGCATTACCACGCCATAAATTAAGCTCTTTCTCAATTGCGATCTTGAGTTCTTTGGTCATTTTACCATAACATTGCCTGAATAAATTACTCATTAATACACCAGGAGTATCTACGCGCTTATTAATGTAAGAATCACGATTGTCATATGTATCATATCCCAAATATATGCGAATCATTTTGCGAATAATATAACCAACATACAAGGCTTTTCTTCGATATGATTTGCCTACATGAGGCAGAAAATCATTAAGAAGATTATTGTGAAGCTGCGCTTTATTCGTTTCATGGTCGTTGTTTTTATTAACTCCAATCATAATCTTAATAAGTGTATTCTCTGCTTGCTCTTGCGTGTTAATATCGCATGCATCTTCGCAACACGCCATTAATTCATTAATGATACGTTGATTTTTCTCATTATCAGTATCATATATAATATGATTGATAATTTCTTTATCACTAATAATACCAAGAGCGCGAAATATTACGAAAATAGGAACTTCAGAGCGAATAAATGAGGTGTTAATGCGAATAATACGACCCATATGATTTAATTTCCCGCTCATATTTAAACATGTGGTTTTTGGAGGAAGATAGGTAGAGTCGCACATAGAACGAATTTCAGCATATAGACCTTCAGCGTTATTATTGGGATGGAAAACGAGAACTTTGTTTTCGTTAATACGGTCTTGAGAAATCAACACTTTTTCATTTCCATTAACAATAAAGTAACCACCAAAATCATATATGCATTCATTCTTGTTCTCTTCGCAAATTCCTTGCATTTGACTTAAAACACAGAGTTTTGAACGAACCATTATGGGAATTTTTCCAATATATACGCCATTCACAGTTTTATCAAACTTCTCTGTCATACCACTTTTGTTTGTAATTTCTGTGGAAATATGAACATTAACATAGATTCCACTTGAATATGTCATATTATTCATACGGGCAATATATGGAGTCATAATATTCTGTGTCCCATCTTGAAGTTGATAATTGGGCTTTACAATACTGGGTTGAAGGATGTTGATGGAAATATTATAAGTGTTGTCTGGTAATTCTGCTTTCTGATTAATTATTTTGACTTTGATAGGATTGAATCCTCCAATAATTTGCCCTAATGTATTATCAATGAATTTATTATAACTATCGATTTGATGCTTTACAAGAGGATTAGAGGATTCGGGCGAGCCACCCTTTTGAAAATAAATGTCAAGAATATCCCAGCAAAGGTTAGAAAACATTATTATTTGTATTTAGTTAATACATAACTCTTAAATATCAATTTTTATTTTTAATTAATATTATTTTGAAAAAAAATGATATTATATAATATATATATAATGACTACAAATATGCCTAAAATTATTGCCTTGTGTGGTGCAAAAAGATGTGGTAAAGATGTTTTGGCTGAACATCTTGTAAAAAAATATAATTATGAAAGGGTTGCTTTCGCAGACCCTTTGAAGCTTGCTGTTAAAAGCTTGTTTGATTTTGATGATGACCAAGTAGGTATAGGGAAAGATAATGGGAATGACCGAAAAGATATTGTTGATGAAAATTGGGGGGTTACACCAAGGTCTGTTCTACAATTCTTTGGAACAGAAATAATGCAAGAAAAAATACAAGAATTATTACCAAATATAAATAAAAACTTCTTTGCGAATACATTGAAAAATAATATAATAAATAAAATGAATACAAATGAAGGGCAACCGTTTGTTATAAACGACCTTCGATTTATGCATGAATACGAATCGCTATTTAGTATTCCTAAAATAAGGAAAAATGACATAGTGGTTATACGAATTATTAGACCTTGCAACCTTTCTAATCATTGTGTTGAAGAACCTCATATTTCAGAAAGAGAATATATGAAAATCCCTTACGATGTCATTATAACGAATGATGACACAATAGAGAACTATATTAATAAGTTTGAAAAGATGATTCAACTATAATTTATAATATAAAAATTGATTAACCAAACGTATAAACTAATACAACTTATTATGACGAATAAATTTAACTATTTTCTAGATTTACCAGAAGATATTCAAAATTTAATATATAGATTTGCATTTAATAACACTTTGAAGGAACTTGTAAACACAAATAATAAATCATTATATGATTTTTATGATATTCAGCGAAAATCTAAATTATGCTATTGTATTACAAACGCTGATGATATTTATTTACATAGAAAATATTATACATTGCATGACCCAAAATTATTGCAAATTAAATATATTGAATTCCCTACAACATATTTTACAAAGAAATTTAAATATATTAAAAGGGTTCTTGAAGATTTTGCATTTATAATTTATAATGACAATTGCGATTACAGACAGAATGTAAAATTGCAAAGAATAAATAGTGGAATATACAATGTTCAATATAAAAATAACTCATTTAGAATATTTATAGATAAAAATAAATTATTGTGCAAAGTTGATTTAGAGAAGGCAATATTTCTCGGCTATGAATTGCTATATTATTCATTAAAATTAATTAGTATATTGAAACTAAATCCAAAGGATGATTTTGAAGATATAAATGGGTTACACGAATGGTTTGCAAAACACCGCTATTTAGATGGTTATGTTATTACTAATTACTTTGTAAATGTCGAATTAGGTAGTTAAATACAAATTCTAAATCTATTATTTCATATATATTTCTTATTTTATTGGTGCTATTTTCTATGATATTGCTTAATACAATTTTCAACCGATGTTTTAATATCAGGAATATCAGGATATAGTGAGTATAACTTATCATTTGATAATTGTATATTTGAACGCTTTGACAATAATATGGCGTTTTGCTCTTCGACGCTGAAGTTTTCCCACGTGAACCCTTTGTCTATATTTTTTTTATACATCTCTAAAATCTCGTTGTGAGTAATAACCCCTTTATTTACTAAATTAAATGTTCCAGTTGTTTTTTTAATAATCATATCCATAATAACTGGAAACATATCTTCAAGAACAGTCATCGAGTTAGGAATCGAACATATTTTGTTATATTTTAATATTTTGCTAATAAAGTTTCTATCATGCTCAAAATTAACAATAGGCATACGAATACGAAGGTTCAGTGTATTTTTTGAATACATATGCTGAAGCCTGTCAGTAAATCCTTTTACGATAGAGTAAGATGACCCAAAAAAGTTGGGTTTTGCATCATCGTCAATGCATGTATTTGTTGGGTCTTCTGAACTAAAAATGCAACCTGTCCCCAAATATGTATAATGAATATTATATCTTTCACAAAGGATTGAAAGAACAAGAGGCGAATACAAATTATCTCTAATATTATCATTCAATTTTCCTGGCAATTCAAGATAATCAATTGTATTGTATTCACCACCATGTGTTCTCCCAATAAATGATATAATATGCGTTGGAGAATATAATTTTATTTCAGCTTCAACGGCCTCCTCGTCATCCGCTCGAACGTCAGTGCCAATATAGGTTATTCCATTATTATTTAAATAATCCCCAAATTGCTTACCAATCCATCCTCTGCATCCAAAGAAAAGTATCTTCATGTTTTTGTATTTTAATATTTTAATTGATATACTTTTATATGGTATTATAATATACAAAGTATATAGGTAATTTACATTATATTAAATGAATATATTAATTATCAATATGTTCAAAGACCAAAGAATATACAAAAGAAATAAAAAGAAATTTATTTATGGATTGCAAGGCAACCGAATAATATTTAAAAAATGGGATGATATTGAAGGTATTAAGAATACTTTGAATGCAAATAAAATATCAGGGATTATAATATCAGGTTCAGACTATTTTGTAAATGAAAAGGGGCATTCAATAATAGACGATTGTATCTTGAAATCTAAAATACCCATATTGGCAATATGTTATGGTTTTCAATATTTAGTAAATAAATATGGGAAATCGTCTTATATTAAATCTTTTGCAAATGGATATAGGAAGTATTCCTGTAATTTTCAAATTAAACGACCATTCTATATTCCTAAAAGTAAATACTATTTTAAGCATACTAATTATATAGTCAATGTTCCAATAAACTTTAAAGTTATAAAAAGGATTGGTGATAAAATAATTGTTGCATATAATTCTAAAAGAAATATTTTTGCAGTTCAATTTCATCCAGAAACATATAAAAAATCAGGGAGAGCATTTTTTAAAATGTGGATTGATAAGTGCGTATTATATCAATAAAAATTTATAAATATTCCGGTGTATATATTAGAGAGACAATATAATATGGGTGAAGCAGCAAGCACAGATCTTGTAATGAGAGTTTTTGATAGACTAGGTGTTCCTGACTACTCAAGGAACAGAAGCGCCGGGAATGATGCTTATACGGAGTGGCGCAAAGAAAGAGAGAGATATAAAAAAACACCGGATGGAAAGGTTGAATATGCGATGAAAGATTTTATAAGAGTAAAAATAAAAGAAATACAATATAGCGAAAAGAAAGAGAGAAATTCTGGAGAAATGAATCGTATAAATGACGAACTCGTAAATGCAAGAAAGACTCTATATAATGCTGTATTCGATTTTGCATCGAATAATAAAAGTTTACTTTCAAAGGCTGTGACATCTGCTAAAAACTTAAAAATAGAATACGAAAGATTAGCAACAGAGGCGTGTGATAATGCAGAAAATAGAGCAATAGAAATAGCAAAAAATGAAAAAATTGCTTCAGAAAGAATGAAAAAAGAAAAAGCAAATGAACTTATAAAAAAAAAAGAAAAAGAACATGAAGAAGCAATAGCAAAAGCAACTGCTTCTTTATCAGCAGAAGTACAAATGATAGAAGAAGAAAGAAAGAAATTACTACTTGCAACAGCACGACAAGTAACTGGCCAACAATTTCGTTCCGACTTGCGTGCTATAAAAAAAGAAGAGGCTGCTTCTGCAGCAGAAAATATAGCAGACTATCTTTCATTAAAAAAAAAACATATACAAGGAACATCAGCTGAAAGTGTTGCTGTAAGTTCTGCTCTTGCTGTTGCAATAGAAAAAGCAAAAAAGCTTCGTGAATCAGCACAAAGTGCAAGAGAAAATGCAACAGCAAGAGAAAGTGCAAGAGAAAGTGCAAGAGAAAGTGCAAGTGAAAGTGCAAGTGAAAGTGCAAATGTACGACCTGCATCAGCACGAAAATTAGTAAGAGATAAAAGAAGAGTTGCCCGAGAAAATGGAGAATTACTAGAAAAATTAAGAAGTTCAAGAAGTTCAGGAAGTTCAAGAAGAGCTGTCCGAGCTACAACAGCGCCAGCAGCAGTGGGTGCAGCAAATGGTGGTGCAAACAAAATAAAGGTTAAGAAACCTCTTGCAAAACCGGTTAAGAAACCTCTTGTAAAACCTGTTAAGAAACCTGTTAAGAAACCTGTTAAAAAACCTGTTAAGAAACCTGTTAAGAAACCTGTTAAAAAACCTGTTAAGAAACCTCTTGTAAAATCCACACAGAAGAAAGTCGCAACTACACGTGTGCTTAAATTGAAAACAATAAAATTATTTTAACATACATATATACATACATACATACATACATATATACATACATATATATATACATACATACATAAACTAATTATTTTTTAAGATTTTAGGTATTATATAGATACTTAAAAAGTATATTAAAAATCTGCTAATATCACTAATGATTTGCTTTTTTATAATATTAAATACATAATCTATCTAACGCGCGTATTTATAAACGTTTAAATAGTATTAATATTATATAAACAATTGATATTCAATTAAATATATAATATGACAACATTAAATCTCAATAATATAAATGATGATTTGATTGAATTAAACAGGGACACCTTTAATAACAAGCAAATGAACTTTAACATACCCAGCAAGCAGCAAAGAGTAAATCAAAATAATTTTATGAATGATGATATATTATTTAACAAAAATAAAATAAGTAATGATGTTATATCTATGTCTTCGAGGTCTTCGTCGCGTTCTTCTTCCCGTGCAAGTTCGGTTAATGGTGATTATGACAAAAATGCTTATATGAAAAATATGAATAATATTTATAAAAATAAAAATGTTTCTAAAATATCAAAATATGAAGAAGAAAGCGACAATGCAAGCAGTATGTCAAGTAATAATCGCGACAATAAACGGGCAGGTGGAGTAAAAAATTCAAATAATTCTAAATTTGCAAAGCAAAGTAAATATGACGATGATGATGAAGACGACGACGACGATGAAGAAGACGATGAGGAAGAAGATGACGGAGAAGAAGATGATGGCGAAGACGATGATGAAGAAGATGACGATAATGAATATAGTAAAAAGGGTGGTAAAAACAGGCATTTGTCTGCAAAGGAAATTATTATGAACGAATTGAATGAGAAAAGAGAAATCATTTATCAATTAGACAGATTGGAATCGAAAGGTTTCAAAATACCTTTTAAGTTCAACATGAATTCTGAAATAGAGGAAATGAGAACAGAATATAATCGCTTAATTCGCGAGAAGGAGCTTGACGGAAGCATAAGATTTCAGCAAAAAATGTTGATGGCATTTATTTCGGGAACTGAATATATGAATAGCAGGTATGATCCTTTCACAATAAAATTAGATGGGTGGTCAGAGCAGGTTAATGAGAATATTAATGATTATGATGATATATTCGAAGAATTACATTACAAATACAAGGCAACCGGCAAAAAGATGGCTCCTGAATTAAGATTATTTATAGCATTATCTGGTAGTGCATTTATGTTTCATCTTACGAGCAGAATGTTTAAAGAACAGCCTATGCCAAATGTAGAGAATGTATTAAAATCTGACCCTGAATTAATGAAGCAATTCCAACAAGCCGCCGCAAAACAATATATGATGGGAAATAATTACCCGCCTTCTTCGCCTGCTGCACAAAATATACCTTTAAATAATAATTATAGCGGGATGAGTAATAACAATAATAACAACGGAGGAGACAGCAGTATGGGATTGTTTAATATGGTAAGCAGTTTATTTAACACATTAAATCCGTCACAATCTGCGCCAAATATGTCTATGCAACAGCCTATGTCTCAACAATCTACTAATAACAATTACAGAAATTCTCCTAATATTACTGAATTAAGAAACAAACCATCTGTTGATATTGAGAATATTATTAATAACGTTCATAATAATATATCAATGGAAAATAATGATAATAATATAGAGACATTATCTGTAAGCGACGAAGAAATAACTTCGATTATTGAAGATACTGCTGACATCAAAATATTAAGAGG
>Ga0209596_1002395_pt1 | contig 15470 bp, 11 predicted proteins | sample M_130807_MF_Meta_FD_187314 | JGI IMG/M metagenome (GOLD analysis project Ga0209596, IMG submission 187314) | Freshwater microbial communities from Lake Montjoie, Canada to study carbon cycling - M_130807_MF_MetaG (SPAdes) (version 2) | ecosystem: Environmental > Aquatic > Freshwater > Lake... | reverse complement strand
CGGTTCTTCAGGAACAAGTGGTACAAATGGTACTTCAGGTTCTAGCGGTAGTTCGGGGTCTAGTGGTTCGTCAGGAACTTCTGGTACTAATGGAACATCAGGTAGTAGTGGTTCTTCAGGTAGTAGCGGTTCTTCAGGTAGTAGTGGTATAAACGGTACTTCAGGTTCTTCAGGAACAAGTGGTACTAATGGTACGTCAGGTTCTAGCGGTAGTTCGGGTTCTTCAGGAAGTAGTGGTATTAACGGTACTAGTGGTTCTTCAGGTACTTCAGGAGTTTCAGGAGCTGCGGGAGTTTCAGGAACATCAGGAACTAACGGAACATCGGGTTCTTCAGGCTCAAGTGGCTCTTCAGGGTCTAGCGGTACTTCAGGAACTAATGGGACTTCAGGTTCAAGTGGGTCTTCAGGTTCAAGCGGTTCTTCAGGTACATCAGGGGCTACTGGTGCTAATGGTACTTCAGGAACATCAGGTTCTTCAGGTTCTTCAGGTTCAAGTGGCTCGTCAGGAAGTAGCGGTACTTCAGGTACTAAAGGAACAAGTGGTACCTCAGGAGCTAACGGTTCTTCAGGAACATCAGGAACTAACGGAACATCGGGTTCTTCAGGCTCAAGTGGCTCTTCAGGGTCTAGCGGTACTTCAGGGACTAGCGGAACAAGTGGTTCATCAGGAAGTTCAGGTTCATCAGGAAGTAGTGGTGTAAACGGTACTAATGGTTCATCTGGAACGTCAGGAACAAGTGGTTCATCAGGAAGTTCAGGTTCATCAGGTAGTTCAGGTTCAAGCGGATTAATGGGTGTTGCAGGAACATCAGGTACATCAGGTGGTGGTGGAGGTTCTCTTGCAATTTATGATGAAGGTAATTTAGTAACACCATCGGCGGTTAGTTTAAATTTTGCTGGTAGTTGTATTTCCGCGATTGACCCTGGTGGTGGAGCAGTTAATATTACCGTGGATTGTAATGAACTATGGATTATTGCGTCACACTCAGGTACCTTTTATCAACCCGCAGGTGATGACCCAGCAATGTTTTATGTTGGTAATGATGATTGCGGGTGGGATTCTTGCGATTGGAATTTGGCTCAGTCTATAAGAAAATTTTCTATTCAACCAGTGGACGCAGCAAACTCTAATATAGGTATTGTAAATCCACATAATTTAGTGAATGGTGATATCGTTACGCTTTGTGGTACTGCTTACGCACAAGATGCGAATAATGCCGATTGGCTTAATTTGACATTATGCGTATTTTATTGTAGTGAACTATATGCGAACGGTACTGCAAATCCAATTAAGTGGATAGATGAAACGTCATTTGATTTTGGTGAACACGGTGCAACATGTTTTACTGGAAGCTATGTAGTTGACGGTGGTAATTTACAAGCGTGTGATTTATTATTTCAAGTTGGATTGAATTCTGTATTAAATAATGGGGCACATGTTAAGTTTAGTTGGACACTATCTGTAGAAAGAAACTAACATAAAAAAGGGAGTTAAACGACTCCCTTTTTTAATATTCTTTATATGACTTCTCTTCGACAAAAAGAGAACCATATTTTAAATTAATCTCTTTCTTTAATTCGGCTCGTTTATCGTTTGTTACATAAACGGACCGAGCTAATTCTATGAATTTAGTATCAAATACCTTATCTCGTTCTTTATCTCGAATAAGGTCCTCAATATCCCAAAGACGCTCATTAACCAATAATAGGTTATAAAAGTCATCAGACTCAATTTTTAATTGATTGAATACGACATCATATAAATAATCGTATTCTGTAATAACATTAAAGAGTTTACCTTCATCTGTTATATTATTTTTTTTAATTCTTAGGATAGTTAACTTATCAACTATTTCCCCAATCGATACTTCTATATTCATTATAATAAATGTTGTATTCTGTCAATAACCATTTGAGATGTTATTGATTTATGACATTCAAACTGTCTTTCCGTTCCTTTATGTTCAGGGCACCAATTCCAATCTCCCTTATCAAATTTAAACATTGGGTTATTCCAACATCCGTTACAAACTGAAGGATTAGTAATTCTTGTACAATTAGATGTAAATTCATGGTCAGGTTCGGTAAAGTTAGAAATCATAACAACATGTTTCCCTAACGCCCATGACAACCATGACAATCCACTTGATAACCCAACGAAGAATTCACTATGGTGAATACAATTCATTGTACTTTCAATTGAGGTATCTTTTAATTTAGTAACACCATCCATACGGTCACTTTCTTTAGACACATTGATTATTTTATATCCTTTAGATATTAAGTAATCAATAAGTTCTCTCCACCCATTTGGGTTATTCCAGTACTTAACACCCGCAGTTGATTCATTTGCAATAGTTACATATTTCTCAACAAACGGTCGTTTAGATGGGATAAAATCAAGGGTTGGTTTAATCTCATTAAACTCTAAACCAATGATATTTGTCATTGTTTTTTGTAATGGAATCGTATTAGGTAATTCAGGTTCTTTATCTGTATCGTAGAACCAACCAACAGTATACATAGCGATTAAGTCATGAACCGTACTACCTGGCTCAACAAATTCGATTTGAGGGTAAGAGTTTTTAAATAACTTATTCCAAAATGTGGAAACAATTACTTGGCAATTATGTTTATTTTTAAATTCTAATAGGTATGGAATCCAAGCGATACTATCACCTAATGAACGTGAATCAAATGATATGAAAACTCGTTTATTTTCAAAGTTAGGTTTATAGGTGTAAATCAATTCATCATTATCAAAAACCCTAATATCCCAATCAGTATAATATTGTCGACTAAGTTTCGTCCACATATTTGGTTTTAATTCGGTCCCATAAACCAAATTATCATTATCATAAAATTCTACTTTATATTGTTTAACACCTAACCCTTTAATTTCAAAAAATGGATTATTAACGAAATGTACCGTACAATCAATTTGATTCTCAACAGTAGGTACAATCTTGTCAGTACCTTCAAAATTATCCACTAATAGATTTTTTGTGTCTTTTGAGTTATATTCTTTTTTAATAAGTCTAGTAACTTCGTACATTTTAAACATTCGCTCAGTAATAACTGACCAATCAAATTTTCCTCTTGTCTTTAATGTTTTATCAACATAAGAATGGTAATCATTAATAATTTCTTGAATTCCGTTAGCCACTGATTTAGAAGTTAATTCACATATTGACATACCGTTAATTTTCTGTGTTCCACTATATGTACCAACTATTGGCATTCCACATGAAATTGCCTCAAGTAAGGTTAAGTTAGGGTGACCAGCTTCTAAACAAGATGGATGTAAAAAAATTGAGTGTGTTTTATATAACTCTAAAATCTCATCCTCATTTGGATTAGTTAATAATAGTGTTAATTTATCGTACTCTAATAAGTCTTTATGGTGGTCAAAAAAATTATGGTTATTTTCAGGACCAGCAATTGTGATTGGTAAATCTAACATTTTCGCCGCCTCAATTGCGTATCTAAAACCTTTTCTATCATAAGATGCGTCACCACCAATACCGTTATTTGCTAAACATAATAATTTATGTTCAGTTCGGTATGGTTGGTCAACTTTAAAAAAGTTAGTATCAACACCATGAGTTAAATAAAATAATTTATCCGTTTCGTCAAAATAATCAATAAGGAATTCCGCATGACAGAATGAAATTACCGACTTTTTAATTGCTTCTAAATTTTGTTTGTAGTTAAAAGAATCTTTTCCATTATATACGACATGATGGTCGTGTAATGAAAAGATATAAGGTATACCTCTTTCGTAAGATTCTAATGCTAAGTTAGCAATATGAATATGTACAATATCTGTATTATCAAGGTCAACCTCATTTAGATATTTAATCTCGGAAGAATGTCCTAATAAATTTAAATTGTTGTGGTAATTGAAGATAATCTTCTCAACCGCCCCCCATCCATTTGGTGGAATAGGTATTACCCCTGGCGTTACTTGTGTTATTCTCATTTTAAATCTTTTTATTCCCCATTTTTTTTCAAGTTCTTTTTCCATTAAACTTGTTTTAAAGTATAGGTCTTCTTTTTTTATCAGTGTATGACTTTGTGAGGTGGCGTGATATACAACTGAATTTTTTATTAATGCGTGTTTAATATTATACTTCTTTAATGTTAAACCGTAATCATCATCTTGACACCAAAAATTAAATCTTTCATCAAATTCCCCAATTATATTAAAAACCTCTCTTCTAACTAAAATACACCAACCCATTAATTGTACAGTTGGTTGATATCCAAAAAACACATTACCTTTGTGGTACATGTCAGGTCTGACATTCATCGCAAAGTTAGGTTCAAATGACGAAAATGATTTAATTTCAGGGTCTGAATGGTGTTCGACCATTATATTATCTAACCATTCAGGTGTAAAAACTAAATCATTATTAATAATTAAAACCCACTCATTGGTACAATATTTTAAACCAATATTTAAAAATCGGTTATAGTGAAAATCTTGATTTATTTTGATGTAGTCAACATTTGGGTAATCATAGATAAATGTTGAGTTGTTATTTGATTCAATTAATTTAATGTTAAATCTATAGTCACCATTTGTTAATAATAATGTATCTATGGTTCTTTTAGTTAACTCATAGAATTCTTTATTATTAGTATTTGTTAAACAAATTACATCAATATTAATCATCATATTATTTTTTTATACCCCAAAAATATAAATCACAAGAACGAGATTCAAACTCAAAATTAAAATCAGTGAATGTGTTATTAATGTCGATTACCGCTCTAATGTCGTCTTCAGTTAAATTTTTATAGTAATTTGCCCATCTCTCATCGACACCTTCTAAGAATGGTGCGTCTGTCGGATTACTTCTTAAGGTACCATGTTCAGGTCTACCTGTAGATGCACAAGTAAAAACCAATAACCCACCTGGTCTTAATAATTTGACCATATTTTGTAATGTTCTTGCATAGAACATATCATGCTCAAAACATTCTGCAGATGTAACAACATCAAATAGAAATCCTGAATCATATAAATGTCCAGGACAAACAACGTCAACGTTATCTCCCTTACCTAAGTCTACCCCCACATAATAAAATGGTTGTTCAAATGAATGTTTAATATTCCCATTAATATCGAGAGACCCGATATCTAATACTTTAACGTCAGTAAAGAACTTTGGGAGATGTTCTTTTACTCTTTTAAAAAAATCTTGTTGTAATTCGTGTGACATGTTAATTAAATTCTATTAATCCTTTTTCTTTTATTTGTTCTAAATTAGTTTCATTTAGTGTTATGGTTTTAATATATTCTAACTTATTGTTTTCATACACCTCAATAACTAATTCATCATCCCTTAAGGATAAGGATGTATAAAACCAATGTGTAGGGTAAACAATCTTATCATCAATTATTTTATTATTTATTTTAATAACCACCCTATATTCGTAAGAATTACGACTTCCACTATGACAATATAATATAGGTGTGGATGGGTCGGTGACATTATATAAAACCTCAAGTATAAAATTTTCTACTCTAAATAGATTAATATCACTCTCACTAAAGTATTCACTTGAGTGTTCATTAATAATTAAAAACTCATGTTCGTAATTTTGTAATTTTTGAAAAAATGCTAATTCTAATGTTAATGGCATTAAATGTTCATGCCATTCATTTTCAGTCACAGGTAATTTTAATATTTCATTAAAGTAGGACGGCGTAATTCCGAATAATTGTGTTTCATACACATACGACCCACTATCTCGATACCCTTCAGGTTTAAAGAAAATACATTTTTTTCTTTTCTCAACCATAGTATCAACTAATTGATTTAATTTTGTAACATCATTTTCGGAAAATAGATTATCATTCTCAATAAAATAAACAAAATCATACTTTTTAATATCAGCAAATTTAAACGCGTTAAACATATTTTGACAAATTGGTAATGAGTGTCTTGAGTTATTTACCCGTAAAAAAAATGAATCAGTTTTAAACCAATAGTATGGTGATTTTTCTAATGGGGTTAGAGTCTGATTTTTATCGTAGATGTAGTAATCCACCATTGATTGTAATTCAATCGAAACGGGGTAATGACTAACTAACATAAAATCAAAACCACTATTTTTTAAAGAATTAATTTCGTTAATTAAAACTTCTTCTTTTTTTGGTGTGTTAGGATACGCGCCAATAACTATTAATTTTTTCATTATTTTATGAATATTTTATGTTCTTTATCGATTAATGATACACCGTCGGCCTGTGTCGTGATTCTATTTTTTAATATACCCATATTTAACCCATACTCGGCAAATATTAGATTAAAATATGTGTCAGCACAATCCCATTTATGGTTACGTAATTGTTGATGTAAGAATTCTCTTGTTTTTATTGGGAACATGATACATTGTAGACCAATTATTTTATCTGTTATAAATAATAAATCTTGGTTTGGGATTTCTTTAATTACATTTGATTGTGGCCAAGCAAAATCCAATGTTTTAGTATCTCCAAATGAGAAGTATTGAATATCCGATTCGATAATTGTATTACAAGATTCTTTAACTTTATTAATAAACTCCTCAATCGGAACCTCAATAATACAATCTCCTTCACAAACAATTAAGAAATCTAAATCTTTATCAAATTCTGAAATAATCCCATTTTTAAATGATTCAAAACATCCGTAATGTGCTGGTGTTAATGCGGTACCAAGTTGATTTGTTTTTTCTTCATCAAAAAGTTCCATCGACACACATTGAGGTCTAACACAATTATGTGATGGTGGTAATGATTTAAAAAGTTCGTTAGTATGTAACACATATTCAATACCATGTTTAGAAACTTGTTGTAATGACTCTCTTGATAGTATTTCTCTCTCATCATTATTAGTTGTTTGTAAATGAACTAATTTAATCTTAGGTAGTCTTTTATATTTAAACCAACCATTATTTTTATAAGTGTTTACGGTTTCATTATTTAGTATGTATGATTCAGTTTTATACTGAATCCCATCTTCAAAAAAGGATAACTTAATCTCTATTGGGGTTCCGTCATAATCAATTTCTTTTAAGAATTCTCGGTTTTGAAGAATATTAAAAGATTTTGAATAAATGGTTTCATTATTTTTATTAATCTCAACACTAACAGTTCTGTTATCAATGTTATATGTGTAGAAATAGAAAACCCATTTATTATTAAATGTTGGTAATATAGAATAATATTCTGAATTAGATGAAACCCCTTTACCTGAATTGATTAAGAATGTATGACTGTCATTTGTAATAATACTAACAGTTGGTTCATTAATTAATTTTTTATAAAAGAAATCCTCTAAAAAGTTTTGACAATTATTTATTTCACATTCTGATTTATAAATTTCTTTAGTTGTTATATGTGAAAATTTATTTAAAAAGAAATCGGTTTTAAATGTCATTGCGGTAGTTTCAATACCAACATTAAATGCCGTAGGTAATGTACACAAGAACGCATCTTTTTCATCCAAAAATTCAAACGACTTATTAACGTATTCAATATCATCAGGGTGTAGTATTACATCATATGTTATATAAAATACTTTATTAAAATTAAAGTCTTTTGCGGATTTAAACCCATTAATTAAATTCGTTAAAACAGGTAGTGATTGGTTAGTGTCTTTTAATCCGTTAATGTTTATCTCGACATCAAAATCTGATTTATAGTTATAAAACTTTGTATAATACGAATGTTCTGTGGTTGGGTTGTTAGAATCAAAAATATAATAATCAACCATTTTTTGTATCTCATCGGACACTGGATAATGAGAAACCAACATTATTTTTCTACCCAACTTTCTGACCGACTCAATACACTCAATAGTTAATTTTTCACGTGATTTAGTATTAGGGTAAGTACCAACAATTACTAACTCATTATTATCGTACTTTTCTTTATATGGGTTTAATATGGATAATAGATTTAATGTGTCAATATTAATATCCCCAGTTAAGAAAGTAATGTTTTCATACTTATCGTACTTACCACAATAAACATCTAAATTATACATCATCATGGGTATTTTATATTCTAACGCTTCTTTTAAAGCAATTGGATTTAATTCTTTATTATTTCTATCTCCTTTAGATGGAAATAAAAATAAGTCAGATGCTTCAATAAAAGATTGAACATCTTTTCTTTCACCCCAAACAACACAGTTATCAGGTTTGTTATTAATTAATGGTTCCCAATAAGATTTGAAGTTATCGGCTTGATTACCTAAGAAATGGAATTTTATTTTATAGTCCTTTAATTTATGGGCAATATCAAAAATATAGGATTGGTTTTTTCGAGCAGTAAACAATCCAACATTTAATACGTGTTTGTACGTCGGGTCTAAATCGAGTAATTCTTGATTTTGTTTTTTATGTTTGTCTTTATAGTCCACAGGATATTCGACAATCTCATATGGTATATCATAGATTGAGTACCTAAATGCGTTGTAGGCACTTACAAAGATAAATTTATTAGGGAACCATCTTTTGGATGACACAGGAAAACTGGAATCGTGAGTAGTTTCAAATATAGTATAAGGCCTATTTTCCTTATATAATTCTTTAGTGATAGAATCATCCATAAAAAATTCAGGAAATTCTTCCATACTAATAATATCAGGATTGAAATCGTTTAGTATTTTAATAAGTTCATGTTTATCATCACCTAATGAATGAAAATTATCACCTAATAAATCTTGTATTTGATTTCTTTGCACAACAAATGACCAAGCAACAAATGCGTATTCAACACATTTAATTTCATACTCATCGTTAATTAATTGTATTTTATTTAATGTTACTTGTGGAGCACCTCCTGTACTCAAATGAGGTGAGATAACTAATATTTTTTTCTTCTTTATCATTTTATATGTGTATAAATTCGTTATGTATTATTTTTTTGTTTTCGGTAACCTCAACCCTAAATTTTTTAAATCCATCAACATCTTTAAACATTGTTGGTGTTGGCCATACAAAATATATGGTTTCTGGCAATAAATTTAAATTTGTCTCATATATTTGGTTACCTGTTTGACCATCAAAAAATCTGAAATCTAATGACTGTGGTTTTGTAATATTTTTTATATAAAATTTATTTTCGTTTCTTGAAAAATCAATTGTAAAATTATTTGATGACCAATCAATAGTTTCGTGTAAAATAGGGACTTCCAAATTACGGCTCTTGTAAAAACTTTCTGAAAATTTTAAAGAATCTGAATCCTCATCCCACTCAAACGAACAACCCCCAACAAATCTTTCTTTATGGTACCTAATTTTTTCTTTTGACCTACTATCCTCATTTAACCAAGTATAATGTCTAATCCAAGCAACATCTCTAGGGATTGTATTATTATTCTTTTTTTCAAAATCTTCACCATCATTATAATTTATGTGATTATCAAAATAGAATTCATTAATACCACCATTTCTATTGGTTCTAAAAATTCTTGGTGGTGAAAACCCATCTAAAAATAAATTCTTAGTGAATACGTGGTTTTTAAAATTAATGGAGTACCAATCATACTCAGGAGTACGATTTAGATAATTGATAATATTGGTTATTTCTTCTTCTGTGTAAAATTCATCTGAGTCTAAAATCCATACAACATCACAAGAATTTTTTAAAATACGTAGTAATGTATTCTTACTTGTAATTTCATCAAGTCTAACTTTAGGCCCTGTTGATATTAAAAAATCAATATCAAAATTAACTAACTTTTGTAATGTTGGTTTATTTTTAGACACATACCCATAATCCGCATAATCTTTAAACATACCACTATTACAACAAATAGTAATATCGTATTGTTCTTTAAGATTAAACCATGGTGTTAAACACTCATCAATATATTCTTCAGAGTTATACGCTGAAAGTAATATACCTATTTTCATATAATTTCCAATATTTTATTAAACACTTGCTCAACCGATGGATGACATTCAAATGTGGGTTTATTTTCTAAACAATTAATTAATGGAGGTACTCCTTGAATATCTCCCCATTCTTTAACCCCGTATTTCATATCAGAACCACAGAACAGACTACACCCACCACCAACATAATGGTATTTGTAATCTTGAGAACCGTTTCGATACGGAGCTCTAAATTCTTTATTAATTGAACTACCTAATTGTAGTATGTCAGTATCTGTAGTTCCAGCTAAATGAAGTAGTCCTGAATCCATAGTAATAAAACACATTGATTTATTAATTAAATGCCAAGATTGGTTTAATGTGGTTTTATTCATTAGGTTAATTCCGTTTTTGATTTCAAAATTAAAAATAGGTTTCTTAACATTAAAAAATCCGACCTCACTAGAATCTTTCCCTATCGAAACAACACTAATGTTTTGTTCATTTAATCTTTTAGTTAATTCCATCCATTTAACCGCATCCCATGTCCTACTTGGCCAGTTTTGTACAGGATGTATTAATACAAATTTTTCAGGTAACTTATTTATAGGTTCGTATTCATCGGGAGTATACTCCAACAACATTTCATCTTTGGTTAACATAAACCCAAGTTTAATTGCATGATATTGTCTAATATCAATTCGGTTGTGTTTGAATTCTATACCTCGACTATTTTTTTGCCCATTCTCGTAAAACGAATTATGAGTTATAAAATTAGAATTAATAAAGTCCCTATTAATTGAACTTGATTGATAAACTTTCTCAACTAAAGGATGGTTTTTAAATAACTCAGGAAAATTCGTTACAACAACTATTTTTGAGTTATATGAATCATATAATTTTCTAAGGACAGGTGTGGAGCATAAAGTATCTCCAATGGCCTTTGCTTCTGATAAATCAAGGCATATTTTTTTCATATGTAAAATATAAAATAAAAAGAGATAAACTACAGATTAAACTTTATTGATTTGTAGTATTTATAATCATGGCGAGTATTGAAATAACTAGTTTGATTGGGATTAGTCCTTTTACGGTAACATTATGTGATATTACTAATACGTATTGTTATTTAGTTGCGACTAACGTAACAACAGTTCCACTAACTGTTAATATACCAATTCAGTTAACTGGCGCTCAACAAATATTAGTTAATGTTACAGATTCATCTAATTGTGTTGATTTACAATTATATAGTTGTCCAACACCTACACCAACTCCTACCCCAACACCTACACCAACACCTACCCCTACCGATGGAGGATGTAATTGTATTACATTTACCAATTCAACAGAATTAAACTTTAATTTTGGATTAACTCAGTGTAATGGGGTTATATTATCTTCTATTATAAGTCCTGGTATAGTATTATATTATTGTGGTCAGAATCCTTTTGGAGATGATGGTTTAATTATTGAGATAGGTAATGTTTGTGTTAATACTTGTTTCCCACCCCCAACACCTACACCAACAACTGATTGTAATTGTTATTCTTATGGGTATAATCTTTTGGAGGCGAGTTATGTTTGTTATGACGATTGTAGTACAGGTGAACAAATCTGTATTTACCAATCAGTTCTTACGGGATATGTTTCCCCTTGTGCAATTCCTGGTAGTTTAGTAGGTAATATTACTATAGTGTCCCAAACATTTAGCGATTGTGGTGGTTGGTGTTAACCATTTACAATTTATATTTTCATAACATTTAATATATTTCTATAAAAAGAATATATGAGAATATTTGTTCAGATAGCGTCTTATCGAGACCCACAGTTAATTCCAACACTTAAGTCTATGTTGGAGAACTCCAAAAACCCAAAAAATTTAAGAATAGGCGTATGTCGTCAATATCATCCTGATGATAAGTTTGACGTGTTAGACGAATACAAAGATGATTCTAGATTTAGAGTTGTTGATGTTTTATATTCAGAATCGAAAGGTGTTTGTTGGGCTCGTAATCAAGTACAACAACTATACGATGGTGAGGAATATACATTACAGATTGACTCTCACATGAGGTTTGAAAAGAATTGGGATGATGAGTTAATTAAAATGGTTAAAAGTTTACAAAAGGGTGGTTTTGAAAAACCTCTATTAACGGGATACGTTTCTTCGTTTGACCCTGACAATGACCCTAAAGGAAGAACAATGGTTCCATGGAGAATGTCTTTTGATAGATTTATTCCTGAGGGAGCGGTATTCTTTTTACCCGAGACAATTCCTGGTTGGGAATCAATGACAGAGCCAGTACCATCAAGATTTTATTCGGCTCATTTTGCATTTACATTAGGTAAGTTTAGTACCGAGGTACAACACGACCCTGAGTTCTATTTTCACGGAGAAGAGATTTCAATCGCCGTTAGAGCCTACACTCACGGATATGATTTATTCCACTCTCACAAAGTTTTAATTTGGCATGAGTATACTCGTAAGGGTCGAACTAAACAATGGGATGATGATAAAGAGTGGGGTAAGAAAAATGAACTATCTCATAAGAAAAACCGACAACTATTTGGTATGGACGGAGAAGAAGTTACCATGGATTTTAGTAAGTATGGATTTGGAACTGAAAGAACTTTACGAGATTACGAAATTTACTCAGGACTTAAGTTCTCAAACCGAGCGGTTCAACAATACACTATAGATAAAAAATACCCACCAAACCCAACTATATATGAAACTGAAGAGGATTGGTTATCAAGTTTTGCTTCAATATTTAAACATTGTATCGATTTAGGTTTATCTCAGGTACCTGATAATGATTATGATTTTTGGGCGGTTATTTTTGAGGGTAGTAAGGGAAACGAGTTATATAGAAAAGACGCAGATAAATCAGAAATTAATAGGTTAAAATCTGATAGTAGTGGTTATTGTAAGATTTGGAGGGATTTCCAAACATCTGAAAAACCATCAAAATGGATAGTATGGCCACATAGTGAATCTAAAGGATGGTGTAATAAAATAGAAGGTAATTTGTAACATATGAAGATTTGTATTGTAACATTATTTACCGAAGAAATTAAATCTGAATCTAAATTATCTACGTTAAATAAAAAAAAATATTGTGAAAAATATGGTATTGATTACCGATTTTTTTATGGAAGAGCATCTGAAAGGCATGCTCAATGGGATAAAATTCAGTGTTTAATCCAAACGTTGCCCGAATATGATTACGTTGTTTGGATGGATAGTGATACCGTATTTAATAATTTTGATAAATCTTTAATTGATTTAATTAATAATAATAAACAATATGATTCTTTATTTTGTAGTGATGTTTGTTATACCGAAGGTGTAACTCATTTGATGGTGAATACTGGTGTTATGGTTTTTAAAAACACTGAATGGTCATCAACTTTATTAAATAAAGTTTGGAATAGTGTTAAAGATTATAGTATTCATAAATTAGATAAACATTCGTATGACGGATTCCCTCATGAACAAGGTAAGATGTGTGAAGAATTAACAAAGGAAAATACTTCTAAGTTTAAGATTTATCCATCAACAGAATTTAATACACATCCAAACACCTCAAATAGCAATACTTTTATAATTCATTATATGGGTAGTCGACAATCAGACTCACATTTAAAAACCTTTATCGATTCAGTTAAAAGAATTAATAATGAGTTAGGTATTGATGAAAATGAAACTATTGATGTAATAGAATTAAAAAAATTAAAAATTTGTTTAGTATCTCATTTTACAGAAAACATTACTAACGTTGCTAATATAACAATCCCTAATAAAGAAGGGTATTCCAAAAAACACGACTACGACTTTAAGTTTCATAAGGGTAGGTTAAGTAATAGACATCCAGGTTGGGATAAGATAGTTTTATTACGTGAAGTGTTGTCAACAAACGAGTATGATTATGTTGTATGGGTTGATAATGACGCGTTTATAACTAACCCCGAAATTAGATTTGATTTTATATGTAACACTAACCCTAATAAAAAATTAATAATTGCTTCGGAAGATAATTACAGAAATGTTATATCACTAACCCCTAATTTAAATTATGATGATTTATCAAACCTAAGGATAATTAACACTGGTGTTTTTATTCTAAAGAACGATGAGTGGTCTCATAATTTTTTAAACGATGTTTGGGAAACTAAAAGTAATACAAATAACGGAATTAAATCTTCTCATCGGGAAATTTTGGATAATAAATTTACGTATGACTATTGGCCATTTGAACAAGGGCCAATTCATATTGTATTATCAAAATCAAATAGTGAAGATTATAAAATAGTTAAAAGTGAAACTTTAAATAAATTTAGATACAATCATAAAAAACATAATTTTATTTGCCATTTTGTTGGGGAGGGGTCTAATGATGTTTCTATTAAAAGTTATATTGAATCATTAACAAATAATAGTAGTGGAGTTTTAGTAAAAAAATTAGATGTTTGGGTTCCATTTAAAACTAGTAAAGCGTCTTTATCTGTTAAAATTTATCAAGAATCTGAATTATATATTTTAAAGTACGTTTGGGATTTTAGTAAGACTAAAGAAGAAAATCTTAGTCATTCATTCCAACTAATATATGGAGAATCTAAAAGACAAATTAACTTCAATAGTGAGAATACAGGGTCTTTTGAATTTCATAATTTAGAAAAAATAAAAATTAATCATTCGTATGATTGGTTTGGCGAATATGATTGGAAACAAATTGTATAGTTAAGGTATTTATTGTAAAATACTTTGATGGAATTCTTTATTAAAAAAAATGCGACCTTACCCGTACTTAAATTACAAGTAGTTAAAGACGGTAGAAGCGATTATGATAGTTTTATGAAAACTATCGAGCTTTCCGCCATATTTTTCTCAATGGTTGACTCTAATAGTGGTATCCCAAAGATTAGTTCAAGACCCGCAGGTTTTGTGGAGAAAACTTTCTTAGACCCTAATGCGGAACCCGAATATTATATCTATTATCAATTTACATCTAAAGACACAAATAAGGTTGGTACCTATGAAGGTCAATTCATGTTAAGAAATGATGATGGTGTTTTAATTTTACCTATTAGAGAAAAGTTAACTATCAATGTTCAAGATTCTTTTATTGCGGATGATTTAATATACGATAGTTGTTATGTTTCAGAATTCCCTTGTTGTGTTAATGGACCATTTGTTTCAACAACAACAACAATACCATGTCCTCCATGTCCAACATGTCCTGAGCCAACTCCGACACCCCAACCAACAACAACAACAACTACATATTCACCAACAACAACAACAACCACATATTCACCAACTCCCACTCCAACACCAGAACCCGAAGTTTTAATTAACCCTATCTTAGTTGGTGAAGACCAATATTTGAGTGTTGGGGATAATGAATATTTAGAATATTAATAATCCATCTTTAAAAATTAAACTATTTATAAAATAAAAAACAAATTATGTCATTAACAGGTAAAACAATTGGACAACTAACATATCTTTCGGGAGTAACAACGGATACATTATTTCCCGTAGAATTGAGTGGTGATACATACCATATATCATATTCCGCATTCAC
>Ga0209596_1002391_pt1 | contig 15487 bp, 16 predicted proteins | sample M_130807_MF_Meta_FD_187314 | JGI IMG/M metagenome (GOLD analysis project Ga0209596, IMG submission 187314) | Freshwater microbial communities from Lake Montjoie, Canada to study carbon cycling - M_130807_MF_MetaG (SPAdes) (version 2) | ecosystem: Environmental > Aquatic > Freshwater > Lake... | reverse complement strand
CCGAATCTGATAACTACTGGTTCATTTGCTGTAAGCAATGTAAAATGTAATGGCGGCAATGACGGACAAATATCGGCTACCTACCTAGGTGGTACTGGTTCATTTACTTATACCATCAATCCAACCGGTATTAGCAATAGCACTGGTATTTTTACAGGATTATCCGCTATAACGTATACCATCACCGGAACGGATGCGAATGGTTGTAGCAAAACTTCCTCTGTTACGCTTACGGAACCTAGTAAAGTTACCATCACAAACATATTGATCACCCAACCAGGTTGTTCACCCGGTAATGATGGTACAGTAACTGTTTCCGCTATTGGTGGCATTGGACTATTAACCTATTCTATGGGCGGCTCATTTACCAATGCAGCACAATTTTCTAGTTTGACGGCAAACACATTTACCATTACTGTGAAGGATGCAAATGGATGTACTGCAACTTCCAGTATAACCTTGCAAAACCCCAACGGACCACAAATAAGCTCAGTACAAGTAACACATGCTTTATGTTTTGGTGATAATAATGGGAGTATTCTTTGTTCTGCAACAGCAACAGCCACGCCGATGTCTTTCACTATTACACCTTCAAATAGTACAAACAGTACAGGTCTATTTTCTGCAATGTCTGCTGGCAACTATGTCATTACAGTAAGCGATGCCAACCTTTGTACTGCTACTACCAATGCGAGTATATATGAACCTGAAAAATTAGTGATTGATACTTTTTACACGGTTTTTGGTACTTGTGGTTCCAATATTACTGAACATGCAATTGCCCACGCTACAGGTGGCGTTACTCCTTATATCTACGAACTTGCACCCATTACCGCGACCAACACAACAGGTTATTTTTCTCCAGTGAATGCGGGTGTGTATACTTTAACAGTTACAGACAATCATGCATGTACTGCAAGAAGTATTTTATTTGTGAGTGAAAAAATTTGTTGTGAAAATATTTTTATTCCCAATGTATTCTCGCCAAATAACGATGCCAAAAATGATGAGTTTAGAATTGTAAATTCAGCTGGTATACAATTAATTAACTTCAAAATATATAATCGCTGGGGCAATGAAGTATTCCGCACCCTATCTCTAGAAGATGGATGGAATGGTCGATATAAAGGAGTAGACGCCGAAATTGGTACTTACTATTATTTCATCAAATACCAGTGCCTAAGCAGTGGTAAAGAATATTCATTGCAAGGAGATTTATTGCTTTTACGATAAGTTGAGTTGAGGCGGTTTGTAAGGCCGCAGCTAAGATGTTTGTTTGAAACTAGATAGGGTAGAGTGAGTGGTGATTTTAGAGTTCAAATCAAATAGGACAGATAATAAAAGTAAAGGGAGCTTATTTTCCTATCGGTTGGTGTCCCACCAACCGAAATTAAAGTTTCATGCTGTTCCACATCTTCCGCTCAGCAACATGTCCGTTACGCCCTTGTTGGTGTTATCACCAACAATTTTTATTTTTTCGAACAATCCAATAATACACTCCTAAGCAAACTTTCTATGCAAAAGATAAATCTTCAAATCAACATAATATAAACCCAAATTAACTATTTTTGAAAAATGCTTACGAAACCCTAATCTCCGTCAATTTGCGATACAGTAGAGTTGTCTTATAAAGTTTTGTATCAGGGATAAGTAATTTGGTGGCAATTTTACCGGGACAGTCCATAAATTATGACAGACAAACAAATTGAGAAAATTAAACTGAAAATTGACAAGTACAAAAAGGCACTTGCGTCAGACAAAAAATATTGGGGAGGCTATTATCACGACGGACAAGGAATTCGTTATTTAATTCCTGAACTTTATATTCAAATTGCAGATTACAAAGGAGCACTTAAATACTTTAATTGGTTTCATAAAAATTTTGAAGACGATAGTTGTTATCCAATTTTTCTATTTGAATGGACATTTGTTTTATATAAAAATAACTTACGAAAAGATGCAGAAAAAAAACTTCACCAAACTTTTTTCTCAAACACCTATTTGCTTGACAAATTTCTCGGAAAAGAGTTTTTAGATCTAGATAAAAATGAAAGTTCAAGTTGGGAATACCAAAGTTTAAAAGACCATTATCGCTATGACAAAAACAGGACAGATTTTGTTGACTTTGCAAATTGGATAGAAGAAGAATTACAAACAAGAATATTTTTAGACAAAGCAAATCGGTTCGTAGAAATCGAACAACTTTTAAAAACAACACCAATTGGAAAAAAAAGGAGTGAACTTGTAAATGAGTTAAGCCACTTAAAATACAATTAAAGTCATTTGGAAATACCAATTAAAATATCCGTTCTTCGGAGTGTCCTTCGCTCCGAAGTAACATTCTTTTGCTTTTAGCAAACTAATCAAATGTTCCTTTTTCGTTCAACAATATTTACATTCAGCATTTCTCGTTTGTCTTGAACGTAGCTCTTTGACTTTCTCTCAATTAAGCTTGCATCATTAAAACCCGAGAATAGTAGTTTTCAACTTGTTGATTTTCAATTTATTAAAAACTGCTGTATAGAATGTTCCGCAGGGCATGTCGAAGTAAAGATAATGGCAGATTTGCAATCTGCTTGTATGCGATTAAAAATCGCTTTAAATCTACCATTCGAGATGCGCTGCGCTAACATCTCGAATAGCCCAAGCAAACTGCAAACTGCGAAAACAAACGTTCTACCTAATCCTACTCAAAATGCCGTTAAAAAGATCACCATCGAATGCACTTGTATTGCGGCAACGATTGCAGTGGAAATCCTTTTTGCTGGCTCTGCAGCAAAAAGATTGGAACGTAAAGCGTGTGCGCCGCCCACATCAGAAGCTTTTTTTTGAACAGGCATACATGACGAAGGTTACAACCCGGCTTATGATGAGGCATGTGCTATAGTCGAAATAGTAGTACCATCTATACTTTCCTATTCAACACCTCCCATTTTTCTCTAGTTATTTTCAACCAATCACATGTAATATCTTTCCAGATAAATTTTTCAACAAAGGTCAATCCGGATTTTTCTAATGCCCTTCGAGATGCAATATTTTCTTCATGCGCACAGCCAATAATTTCTTTTAAATCCATTGTTGTAAAACCATGTTCTAGCCATGCTTTGCAAGTTTCCGTTGCATAACCTTTGCCCCAATAAGCTGGTACCAATCGATAACCTACATCATAATAATGCACATGATTATTTTCTTCTTCTGTGATAAATTTCAAACCACTCCAGCCAATAAATTGTCCGGATGATTTTTCAATAGTTGCCCAACGACCTATTCCATTTGTTACATATTGCTGACGAATATTTGCAATGATTTCTCTTGATTGCTCAATGGAAGTTGTGGGGGTATTTCCTAAATATCGATGCACTCTAGAATCAGCATCCATCCTAAAAAAATCTATGTCATCGCTGGGTAAAAACTCTCTTAAAATGAGCCTTTCTGTTTCTATTATTTTCATTTGTTGTGTAATTGTTTATAGTTTATTTATTTTAATCTGGCTGCAAATTCTTCTTCTAATATGGAATAGCCAAAATTATCTACCCACTCCCCGCGAATGGGTAAAAGCTTGCGTGTATGCGCTTCGAGAATAAATCCAGATTTTTCTAGTACGCGTATTGATGCAATATTTTCTGTGGCGCAACCTGCTTCAATTCTATGTAATTGGAATGTATTAAACCCGACATCTAATAGAGCTTGAACAGCTTCTGATGCAAATCCTTTTCCCCAATAGTTTGGATGAAGTTTATACCAAATTTCTGCATTTCTATAATTGGGTTTACCCATCACTAAGCCACATACTCCCATACAGTCATTGCTTATTTGATCTACAATGACAAATACATATCTTACTCTAGGAATAACAGTTTGTGCTACAATAATTTCACTCACTAATGTATTGGTGACCTCTATATTTTCAGGAATGCCAAGTGTATTGTATTGATCTACTTCTGGTAAAGAATTTAATGTATGAATAAATGAAATATCATCGCTACTGACTTCCTTTAACAACAGCCTTAGGGTACTAATTTCCATATAGATATAGCCTATTATTTTGTTCTGTAATACCATCTTGATTTATAAAATAGACCGAAGGGCTTTTTAGAAATCTTAGATGGTATTATGCCGATTGAAATATAGATGGTCTATCGATTATTTCACATCGGTATAATATGGCAATTCAAATATATCAAAAGCATAGTAATATTCTATAATTATTAAAAAAGGCTTCACTCAACGCGAAGCCTTTTGAATATGCTGGTAATTATATTTAATAATAATATGGGAATCCATTTTCCTACTAAGGAAAAATATGTTCTTTATACCAATCTTCAATTTTTTCTTCATTGAAGAGACGATATTTAAAAGAGAAATAAATACCATAATATTGATTGGTAGTTTTGTCTCTTTTAATTTTTGCATCCACTGGACCTCTAAATTTAGATGGTGTATTGAATGGTGCAAATGATTCTGTTTGCGGTGGGTTAGAATTGTAATTTACATTAATTTTAGTTGCACTATTTTCGACAGTATTCATTCCCATGTCCATACGACCGCAGAATCCAAATACGATTCTTTTTGATAATAAAAAATCCAAACCTAAAGCTCCGTATACAGTCAAATCCGTTTTGTTATAGAGTGGTGCTGTAAGTGTACCAACTCGAGAAACGGTATCGTAAACATTGAAATCTGTGTTTTGGGCATCTAAAATAAATCGATCATTATTGTAGCGAATCAATTCATAGCGTTCTTGGTAATTGAGCAGCATGCCGTAATTAACGCCAGCGTCCAATGTAAAAGCAACTTGTCGGCGCATATTGGAACCGAAATGCATACCAAGCCCAATTCGCAAGTAATTCAATCGGGAGTAGGCATAAAAACTGGTGCTATCTGCATAATCACCATTATAGTTTTGGCCCAACTGCGTATAAGAAATTTGGGTATTAAAACCCATGGGTAATTTTTTAAATAAAGTATAGTAATAGCCTGCTTCTAAACCGATGGATGGTTTGAATGTTGGCATCCAATCACCAGCAGCTTTGTCTTTCGCATTGGAAAGTGAAGTGCGGTTGATACCAGCAAAAATTCCTACACGACCTTCATTTTGTGCATAGGAATGGTGAAAAACAAGACTGAATATGACGATGAATAATTTTCTTTTCATTGATTGAATTTCTTTCCTAATTATTTTAAATATTTTCGTACACCGATGAATGCGCCTAAGGAGAAGTTTTTGGTTGCAGGTCTATTGGATGCCCAACCTTTCGAAACATCAATGGCATTTGGTTCATTGTATTTGGCATAGTCTCCGCTCCAATAATTGAAATCATATTGGGTAGTATCTGAACCATATTTAATTTTCATTCCTTTTGTATTCTCTACATTGCTAAATCCAATATCAGCACGAAGATGAACAGTCACTATTGTTCTGGTCCAAAGACGTAATTCGCCGCCTACTGCAAATACAAACCCAAGGTCCAAAGGGTTGTAAATTTCTCCAGTTATTTTTCCTTTTTGAGAACCTACAATAGTAGAGGTTACAGACATTCCTGTAGCTACCGTTTGATTTGCAACTTCTTTACCAGCTTCGTCTTTAAACGAAATCTTATCAGAATAGTTTCCTAAAAATGCTATGTATGGTCCGAATTGCGCACTGAATCTAACGCGTCTGTTAGGGTAGTATCTGTTGAATGATTTGAAATGAAAAAGTAATGGTAATTTGAGGTAAGAAAGTTCCGTTTTTCCAGTTAAGCTTAATTTAGTAATGGTGTCTTTACCTGTATAAGCTGCACCGCCCATCCAATACAATAATTGCCCGCCAAAACCAACTGTTTTTTGAAACCAATATACACCTTCCACACCGGCGGCATAAGAGAAGTTCATGGTTTGTGGGTCTAGTCTTTGATCTGCATCTAGGTCATCACGATTAGGTAACATGGCAGAAAAACCACCGCCAACAAAGCCCCATTGCATGCCTAATATAGGCGCATCATTGCGTCCATTTGGACTATAGTCGTATTGAGCAGAAGCGGAGTAAAAACCAATAATAGATAGTAAACAGAGTAGTTGTTTTTTCATTTACTTATTTTTCGTGCTTACAAATATATAATAATTGATTACAATTTTAACTATTCTTTAGAAACTTCATAAATTCCTGGAAATAAATATTTCTTTCCCGTCTTTATTTCTTCACATTCATAGCGGGTACGTCGCTTGAGTATTAGTTTAAAAACCCGCCCATTCTCTATTTGAAATAGATCACCTATTTGCAATTGTTCTATCATAATACCTCGTGTGGAAGTATCGTATTGATGCAGTACACGAAACAATTTCGGGTCGCTACAAGTACTGGCAGCTAAGCTTCTCATGGATTCATGCAAGGCTTTTTCTATGTCGTTTGGAAACACTTTTTTTGCAATAAATTTGTGTAATAATTGAGCAAAAATAGATTTCCATTCTGCGCCATGTGGAGCAACCTTATTCTGGTATTGGAGATGGTTGATTAAGTGGGCAAGTTCATGAATCAGGGTGATTAAAAAATGATATTTATTTAAGCTTGCATTGATTGAAATTCGATGGGGCAGATGTCCATGTGCTGGTCGGTAATCGCCAAGTATCGATTTTCTATCCCGTTGTACTTTGAGGTGAATTTTATATTCATGCATGTACGCAATGACATCTTCAGCCGTGCCATCGGGTAAGAAATGGGCAATGGCTTCTATCTCGTGTTGCTTAAATGCCATGTATTAAATAACTGCGTTTCGTACACGAATTAATTTTTGTAATAAAGATTTGAGGTCTTTCAGTGGTAGCATATTGGCTCCATCACTCAAGGCATTTTTGGGATCAGGGTGTGTTTCTATAAATAGTCCATCTGCACCTGCTGCGATGGCACATTTCGCAATGGTTTCAATCAATTCAGGTTTGCCACCTGTAACGCCAGAGGATTGATTTGGTTGTTGTAATGCATGGGTACAGTCCATAATTACTGGTTTGCCAAAGGCTTTCATAATCGGAATACCACGATAGTCTACGATTAAATCTTGATAACCAAAAGTAGTACCTCGTTCCGTAAGCATCACTTTTTCATTGTTTTGTGATTGCACTTTTTGCATGGCAAATTGCATTCCATCTGGAGAAAGGAATTGACCTTTTTTGATATTGACTACTTTTTGTGTTTTTGCTGCGGCAACTAATAAGGAAGTTTGTCTACACAAGAAGGCTGGGATTTGTAATACATCTACAAATTCAGCAGCCATCATAGCATCTTCTTCGGTATGAATATCTGTGACCAATGGGATATTGAATTCTGCTTTGATGTCTGCTAAAAGCGATAATGCCTTTTCTGTTCCAATACCAGTAAATGAATGTACACTGCTTCTGTTTGCTTTGGTATAAGAAGATTTGAATACCAAGGGAATTTTCAATTCTTGACAAATAGATACGAGCTCTGATGCTGTTTCATGCAATACTGCTTTTGACTCAATCACACAAGGTCCTGCCAATAAAAAAAAGTTGCTTTCGGAATAATTCTCCTTAAATAATTCTTTTAAAAAATCCATGTCGCAATTTAATACACTTTTGTATTTTCACCGAATAAATTAAAAAATGAGAATTACCCTTAACTCTTTTTTAGTTCATCTACATCATGCGTAAAATTGGAATCACAGGAGGAATAGGTAGCGGTAAATCGACAGTATGCAAATTGTTTGAAATGCTTGGTATACCTGTTTTCTATGCCGATGATGTGGCGAAGAAATTATATACAGATGACGAAGAAGTAAAAGAAAAAACGATTCAAATATTTGGGGAGCGCGTCTATCCGAATGGACAATTTGATAGAGGTATTTTAGCCGCCTTAATTTTTCAAGATGAGCAAAAACTGCAACAACTGAATGCCATCATACATCCTAAAGTATTGGCTCTTGGTGAAGTGTGGATGAAACAACAAACCGCGTCTTTTGCGTTAAAAGAAGCAGCTTTGCTCATAGAATCCGATTCCTATAAACAACTGGATGACATTATTTTAGTTGTGTCGCCTTTGCAAAAAAAAATGGAAAGAATTATGCAACGCGATCAATTGACAGAAGAACAAATAGTACTTCGTATGCGACGCCAAATGACGGACGAAGAAAAACGACCATTTTGTAAATATGAAATCATCAATGATGATGAACATTTGTTGATAGAGCAAGTGATGAAACTTGGTCGAATATTAGGCAAAAGTTAATGGATATTCTATGTAGACTTCATTCAAAATATATAGAACTTATTACTTAGAGATTAGTATCGATGAGCTAAAGGAGATTAACTTAAAAAAAATTTCTACACGAGGTGCTTTGTCCTTTGTTTCCAACTATTCAGGATTCTTTAGCGAAAGTGATTTTCTACTTTTAAGAAATGGATTAATAAAGGTAATTGGAAAAGTATCTATCATGCCAAACGGAATTCAAATTGCTGTCACTTATCGACCATCTTTTAATCCGTTCTATATTTTTATTCCAACCTTATTATTATTGTGCTATTGTTTATTTTCGGCGGAAACAATAATCATTAATGGTGAAGCAGCGTCACTATTGAATGCAAGCAAATTAACTAACTTAACGTACATTTTTATTGTTACGTTTATCACGGTAATTATATTATCAAGATTGAATAAGGAAAAGGAAATATTAGAGCGGGAACTAAAAGTTATGAAAATCCACTAAAGGAAAGTCGTTAGTAGAAAGTCGTAAGTAGTTAGTAACAAGTAGTTTGTAGATAGTACTTGGATTATTTGAACTTCGGTTTTGGAATTTGGAATTTTATTTTTGGAATTTTGTACTAATATTCGTCTTCGTTAAAAAAGAAATCTTCTTGTGTAGGGTAATCAGGCCAAATGTCTTCAATACCTTCATAAGATTCTACTTCATCATCTAGTTCTTGAATATTCTCGATGACTTCCAAAGGCGCGCCAGAACGAATGGCGTAATCTATTAATTCATCTTTGGTTGCTGGCCATGGGGCTTCTTCAAGATGTGAGGCTAATTCTAAACTCCAGAACATATAATTTTGTTTTTAGGATTTGTTATTTGGCGCAAATGTAACATATAATTTATATCTACCAAATCTTTATGTTTGCATTATGTTATCTACAAAAAACATAATAAAAAATTACGGAAATCTTGCCATTTTAAAGGGCGTAAATATAACCGTGCAAGAGTCTGAAATCGTTAGTATCATTGGTTCTTCTGGTGCCGGCAAAAGTACATTGTTACATATTATGGGAACCTTAGACAAACCAGATTCTGGACAACTTTTTATCGATGGTATAGATGTATTCGCACTGAGTAATAAAAAATTAGCCCACTTCAGAAATCAAAGAATTGGATTTGTATTTCAGTTTCATCATTTGCTTCCGGAATTCTCTGCGGTAGAAAATGTTTGCATGCCAGGTTGGATCGCTGGGATTTCAAAAAAAAATGCCATGCTGAGAGCTTCGGAATTATTAGATCTATTGCAATTGAAAGACAGATTACATCACAAGCCAAATGAACTTTCGGGAGGCGAACAACAACGGGTTGCCATTGCAAGAGCATTGATGAATAAGCCAAGAATTGTTTTAGCCGACGAGCCAACTGGTAATTTGGATAGTGAAAATTCGATAGCTATTTTTAATTTAATTCGTTTGCTTCGTGATGAAATGAAACAAACCTTTGTGATGGTAACACATAATGATGAATTGGCTAAACTAACAGATAGAACTTTTAAAATGGTGGATGGAAAAACGGTATAAAATGAAAATCGAAAAACAAACAATCTCCATTTCGCAAACAAATTCGTTTTCAAAATTAGTGATGGACTATGTTGATGAAAATGAAAAATTACTTCCTTTTATAGAAGCATTTCCATCGGTCGAAACATTGCAGAAGCAGTTGCATCATAAAATTTTTCATCCCGAACAAAGAGATTTATTAGTCCGTGTTTTGCGAAAACAATATGCAAAAATAAACATCACAGAAGAAGAAGAAAATGCATTTGGATTATTGCAGCAGCAAAATACATTCACAATTTGTACTGCGCATCAACCTGTAATTTTTACTGGTCATTTATATTTTATGTATAAAATAACGCAAACCATTAAATTGGCAGAACAATGCAAAATGCAATTCCAGGATTATCATTTTGTTCCTGTTTTTTATATGGGTAGTGAAGATGATGATTTGCAGGAAATTGGCGCATTCCATTATAATCAAAAAAAATACCAGTGGGATACACCACAGACAGGGGCTTGCGGGCGAATGTCGGCTAAAGATTTAGAACCTATCTTACAAGAAGTTTGCCTTACATTGAACCTCCAAAAGGAAGATGAAAAATATTTGTTTGATGTATTACAAGAAGCCTATCATTCGACCAATACGATTGCAGAAGCTACGCGAATACTTGTCCACCATTTATTTGGTAAGTATGGATTATTGGTCGTTGATGGAGATGATACTGAATTCAAAAAGACTTTCATTCCTGTAATGGAAGATGAATTAATACAACAAAGTTCTCATTTGGTTGTTGCAAAAACGATAGAACAACTGCAGGTAAATTACACAGCACAAGCTTCACCTAGGGAATTAAATTTATTCTATTTAAAAGACAATATGCGAGAAAGGATAGAGCGAGTAGGGGAGCAATGGACAGTAAATAATACCGCCATTTCTTTTGATAAAACAGCGTTGCTTGCTGAGCTTCATCAATACCCTGAAAGGTTTTCGCCGAATGTGATTTTACGACCATTGTACCAAGAAAATATATTGCCCAATATAGCATTTATTGGTGGCGGCGCAGAGATTGCCTATTGGATGGAATTGAAATCTTTATTTGCATACCATCATATTGTTTACCCTATTTTGCAATTAAGAAATTCTATACTTTGGATTGGCGAAAGGGAACAACAAAGAATGAAAATGTTGTCGTTGCGCCATGCAGATTTATTTAAAGATATTGAAGCATTATATCAACAATTTGTTGCAAAATCAGATACAATGCAGGAATTAGATAAATTACAAAATACGATAAATACATACTACCAGGAGATTAATTTATTAAGCAAAGAAGTAAATAAGCCCTTAGAAGTGAGTATGCTTGCTCATCATGCGAAAGCCGGAAAAATTCAACAACGAATTCGTGAAAAATTTGTGGCGCAAATAAAAAAGAAAGATGAGCAGATTTACACGAACATACATAAGTTGAAGACTGCATTATTTCCTAATCATACTTTACAAGAAAGGCATGATAATTTTTTGACATTATATAAACAGTATGGACGAGAAATGTTTAGCATTTTGTATCAATACCAAGATGGACTGAAAAATGATTTTATTATTCTGCAAGCGCATGAAATGAATGATTATTGAAGAAATAATTTGTTATAAGGCGTTAGAAAAAGATACCTGTTATAAATAAACGAAACATTGCATTCTTTTGCTTTATTTTGCCGAATGGAAACTTTATTACAATCTCGAAGTAGTCAATGTATTGAGCGGGAAGAAAAATACAATGCGCACAATTATCATCCTTTGCCCGTAGTTTTAGACAAAGGGAAAGGTGTTTATGTTTGGGATGTGGAAGGAAAAAAGTATTTCGATTTTCTGAGTGGATATTCTGCAATCAATCAAGGACATTGTCACCCACGAATTATACAAACCTTAGTTGAGCAAGCACAAAAATTAACCTTGACTTCACGTGCCTTTCATAGCGAATTGCTTGGTGAATATGCACAATTTATCACTTCATTTTTTGGGTATGATAAAGTGTTGCCTATGAATACAGGTGTTGAAGGCGTTGAGACTGCCATTAAGTTGGCGCGTAAATGGGGTTATGCATATAAAGGAATCGAAGAAAATAAAGCAGTTATTATAGTTTGTGAAGGTAATTTTCATGGTCGTACGATCAATGTAATTTCCTTTAGTTCTGATCCAGATTCCAAGAAAGATTTCGGACCTTTTGTCCCTGGTTATATTTCTATCGAATACAATAATTTGAATGAATTGGCAGGTGCACTAAAAGATAAAAATGTATGTGGATTTTTAGTTGAACCTATTCAAGGAGAAGCAGGAGTTGTAGTACCTGATGCTGGTTATTTAAGTAGCTGTTATGCGATGTGCAAAGCAGCGAATGTATTATTTATTGCAGATGAAATTCAAACTGGATTGGCACGAACTGGAAGGATGTTGGCTTGTGATTATGAATCCGTAAAGCCAGATATACTTATTCTGGGAAAAGCCTTAAGCGGCGGTACTTTACCAGTAAGTGCAGTTTTGTGTAACGATGAAATTATGTTGACTATTAAACCAGGTGAACATGGTTCTACGTATGGCGGAAATCCATTAGCATGTAAGGTGGCAATGGTTGCTTTGCAAGTTTTAGTAGATGAAAATATGGCTGAAAATTCGGATGAATTAGGCAATTATTTTCGAACTAAATTGGCAGCTTTACAAAGTCCTTACATTTCATTGATACGTGGAAAAGGATTATTCAATGCAATTGTTATCAAGCATAGTCATAAAGATGCCGCTTGGACTTTATGCCTTGAGATGATGAAAAATGGATTGCTAGCCAAACCAACACATGGTGACAAAATTCGTTTCGCTCCACCCTTATTAATTACAAAAAATGAAATGGATATTTGTATAGAAATCATTGCGAAAAGTTTAGCCATTTTGGACTAATGGATATGCCGAATTTCGATTTTTCGCAAGACTATATTTTAGAAAATGAGAATGTAAAGCTTAGACCTTTAGCACTAAGTGATTATGATTTTTTGGTTGGATTTGCAATACAAGAACCTGAAACATGGACCTATTCTTTCGTTCAACCAATAGGTGAAGAAGGCATGAAAAATTATATTGAATCTGCTATTAGCGCAAGAAGTACATTAATGGAATATCCATTTATTGTGTTTGATAAATTGCAACAACAATATGCTGGGAGTACAAGATTTTATGATATACAATTGAATAATAAAACACTTCAATTGGGTTATACTTGGTATGGGAAAGCCTTTAGAGGAACTGGATTAAATAAACATTGTAAGCTGCTCCTATTGCAATTTGCTTTTGAACAAATGGGTATGGAGCGTGTTGAATTTAGGGCTGATCATCAGAATGAAAGAAGTATCACTGCGATGAAAAGTATTGGTTGTGTTGAAGAAGGAATTCTTCGATCACATGGTATCAAATCGGACGGAAAAAGGAGAAGCAGTATGGTTCTGAGTATTTTGCGACAGGAGTGGGAAACATCTGTTAAGCAAAGATTACAAGAGAAATTACAAATACATTAGCAGTTTTCTTCAACGTAAATTATTATAGAAAAATATAACGAGTGGTTACTATTCCACGGTCACACTCAATTCGGTAACGCAGGACATAAATTCACACCAAAAAATTACTGAAACTCAAACACAATACCTCATTATGACCGTACAACTTACCTCTTCAAACCTTTGGATGTCACCGTATTCATCCCATCAAACCGAACTGTTCCATTTGATTAAAACCCAACACGAGATTGATGGTAAGAACTTCAAACAGATAAGTGATTGGTTGAACGACCATGGTTACAAAACCACCCGTGGTAAGGTTTTCACCCAAGGTCATGTGTGGAGTATGTATACCAAGAAGACCAAGAGTAACGAGAGATTTGGTCGAGAATTCGTCCCCAATTTTAAATCTATTTCGATTGATGTGATGGATTCAGTACCCAAAACCACCCTGTCAACTTTGTAGGTTGCTGGAGTAATTTTGGGGTGAAAATTAGGTCTGCAACAGTTGGAGTATTTTATTATCCAACATCTTGAAGTAGTTTCTTTACTTTGGTTATGGTCGTTGTACTACAAGACAAAATCTTTCCAATCTCATGGTACGAATATGTACCTCGTTTGATGTAATCAATGATTTGTATGTTCTTTGGTTTGGACAAGAATCGTTCTTTGGTATCAGTTGTTCCAATCCTACGACCCGAATACAATCCTTTCTCCTTACGGATTTTAATACCTTCCATCTGTCTTTCACGGATGAGAGATTTTTCAAACTGTGACATTGTGGATAGTATACCCATCATCAATTCGGAGAACTTGTCAACTTTACCATCTTCTGTTATGTTACGGAGATTTGGATTCTTACAGATAATGGTTATCCCACGTTTGGTTAAATCCTCCCACACCGTTAGAACATCCAAGGTGGAACGACCAAGTCTATCAATTGAATGAACTGTCAGTTCTTTTAATGTTCCGTTCTCCACCATTTTTTTTAGTTGAGAACCCTGTGGTCGTTCAAACAACGGAATCAAACCCGAACAGTAATCTGTCAGTACATACTGATACTCCTTGGATTTGGTTTGTTGACGTGATATGTTTTGGTCTTGGGTCGAACAACGGGTATAGAGTACCTTCATTTTATATCATTTTATAACTACCCACAAAATTACCCTATTTCTGGAATATACCGGTATAATATTGATACTTTTTTACTGGTATAAAATGGTATACCCCAATTTTGGTATTGAAATTTTGCCGAACAAATATCAACCTGTGGTAAACCTGAAGGTGACCCAAGAAATATTTTGAAACACTACTGTTACAAGTGGATATTGATTTTGCCGAACAAATTTTGAGTCTCACTCCGCAACTTCGGAGTGAGTTGTGGTTGAAACAACGGGAGTGAATTGAAGGTAAATTCTGTGAGAATATCACATTTTTATTTTTATACCCCCCTGAGGTGAGTGAATACAGTGATTGGTATCCCCCCTCCCTGGGTATAAAAGTATAATGGTTATAAAGGGGGGATAATACCCCGTGAAAATGCCGACCAATTTTTTTGAAAATTTGGAAGTTTGCTGGATTAAAACCATTTCTTTATGTCGTAACCAACGAATCGAATATTGGTGTTCTCCATTTTATTAATCTTTTGGATGACCCGATTAACGGACAGAGAACCCCCGAAAATATCGAGTACCAATGGAGATGAGGTTGGTATATTCTTATATGGAAGAACACACACGGAATTTATTACCAACCAAACCATTTGTTCGGGGAACTGAGCCGGATGTTCCTTTATACCATTATAGTTTTTTTGGTTGGATACTGCGGTACTCCTTGTCAAATTCAGATGAATTCACTCGTTTAATGATATCCAAGATAAATTCCATTAGTTCGTATGGGTTGGTATGAATCTCGATTTTATCATAATTTCTGAAATCAATTTTATAAGTTTCAAAAATTAAATAAAACAAATCGATTTCGTATTGGGATGCGTTATTCACTCTATGAAACAACTGATTTAGTTGAATTATTAGATTTTCGTCATTTTCTTTAACCGGCTCGTTATTCAACGATGGTATTCTTTTTATGTACTTTTCCATTTTAGATAATTTATGGTTTTTTTTTGATTTCATTTGTTATATCTGAGATTTTAAGTGGGTTTGAACTTTTGCCGGTGTTTGATTTTTTACGACAAATTCTTTCATC
>Ga0209596_1002390_pt1 | contig 15492 bp, 32 predicted proteins | sample M_130807_MF_Meta_FD_187314 | JGI IMG/M metagenome (GOLD analysis project Ga0209596, IMG submission 187314) | Freshwater microbial communities from Lake Montjoie, Canada to study carbon cycling - M_130807_MF_MetaG (SPAdes) (version 2) | ecosystem: Environmental > Aquatic > Freshwater > Lake... | reverse complement strand
CTACCATTATTTTAAGTGTTCCATCCATGTCTACTCCTTCAGCATGTTGTAATACATGACCAGGAACAAAGATGTACTCACCTACTTTCCATTCTTCTACATCATCACCTACTGCGTAGATTTGCAATTTGTTCCATTTCTTTGCAAACTCTTCATCAAGTTTTGCTGCAGTTTCTGGTGTCAACTCAATTGCTGACTTTGGTCTCTCAGGTTTGTTAAGAAGAACGCGTCTTCCTCCTAACTTGTCAAATGGATAATCCATAGTTTATTGTTTTTTTAAGTTTCTGATTGGTGCTGTTTCTTTTGACTCTTCTGGTGCTTGATACTTTACAGGGTTCTGCATCATATCTAAACCAATCATTGCTTCATAACGTTCAGCATCATTAACTGCAATGTCTCTTTGATGTTTTGAAAGGGTAGCTCTTAACTCAGCAAGTTCAATTTGCTCTGTGTACCACTTTACCATCTCTTCTCTAGACGGTTGTTTTGAATCAACCTCTACTTTTTCTTGTTCTGTTGTCATATCTTTTGGTTTTATATTACAAATATACTCAAAAAGTTTAAACACCAAACGTTTATTTTATATCTTTGTAAAAAAATCTTTAGAAAATATGAAATACAAAACGTTTAGAGACCTTATTAAAAACTATAAAACCATACAGGATAACCTATCTCAACTGTATGCACTTGGTTTTGATCTTATGGAAGGACAGTTCAATATGTCTGATCCTTCATATAACCTTTTAAAACTTTCTCTAGAAAGTCATTATAGTAAGGAAGGTGTTGAGTGGGTAGAATGGTTCATCTTTGAAGCAGACTATGGTAAGAAAGACTTTAGTACGACACCAACCTTTGTCAAAAACGAAGATAGCACAACAACTCTTATAGAAGTTCCTGATACTTACGGGGCACATGATGAGGAAGGTAATCCCATTTGCTATAGCTACAAATCTTTATATAAACACTTATTAAAAAATCACACCCTATGAAAGAGAAAACTAAAAAACCTACCCTTATTACTAAGAAAGCTTTGATGGATATAATCAAAGCAACATACCTTGGTACTGATGGAGAGCTTAGAACATTAGAGGAACATAGTAAGTTTTTTGAAAAGGCAAAAGCAAAATTACAACCAATGTTTCTTATTACAAGAATCAATGATGGCTTGGAGATACAATGTTTCAGAATTGAATGGGTAGAGTTTTCCCCAGAAACTGGAAGAGGAATTGCCATTCATCCTCACATTGCTTTAGGAAGATCATTGATAGCAGATAGACTAGGATCAATACATACATGGATGACTACTGAAGTGACAAAGGTGATAACTGTTGCTCCAAATTCAATCCACTTTCTCACAAAAAATTCTGAATATAAAATCACCAAGATATAACAGCCCTACTATTCCTGCTTTCTATAACTACCCCCTGGTGTTCTGCATTGGGGTTTTTTGTGTGCCTAGTTTTTTGGTGGTGGTAATCCACTGAGGAAGAGGTTGTGGATATCACCTACCGCAAGGGTCCCCCTTGCTTTTCTAAAACCTGCCTACCCCCCATGATATTCAGGACAATACTACTGTACTATACTGTTAAAAAAACACAGTTACACAACAAGTATTGTTCTATGTAGGTAACGTTGGTATAAAAATATAACCCAACCCCAACTACATTCAGAGTAATCAAAGTGGTTACTCTTATTTCACTCACACTCAAAACTAATTGTCATGAGTACTATTAAATTTGCACCGAACAAGAGTGGTGCCTTGATTACAGTAAGCACTAAAAACCCTGCTTGGGGTTCATTGCGTCTTGCTTCTGAGTTGACTGCTATTGACCCAACAACAGGGTTCATTAGAGCGACTAAAAAATCATTCCTTATTAAAGATAAGGTTGAGGGGTTACAAGCATTGCTTGAATCGAACCCTAATGGTTTGGTTGGTAAACTTTACACGATTGAGTTCGTGGAGAGTGATGCACCTGCTGACTTCAAATCGTTGCTTAACAAAAACTTAAGCCACGAAGAAGCAATCACGCCCTTCATAAAGCGTGCAGGTGCTGACGGTCCTGAGTTGACTGTGGGTGGTGAGAGAATACTTAGATATACTAAGTATGATGCATCTAACAAACAGTTTGATGTTGTGGTAACACATGACAATCAGGAGGATGTTGCTAAGTGGAGAGCAACCCAATCCGCAGGTGCTGTAGTACTACCTAAGTAGTAATGCAGATAGAGCGTGTGAAATGTAGTAGCACGCTCTTAATACTTAAAACAAAACTTATGTTTGAATATAGATTTGAAGTAATTGATGAACGGGGTTCATCATTTGGAGTATTTAAAGGAAAAGCACTTGCACAAATATTTGCAGATGCTATGGCAATTAAATATGGAGAGCACACATACTTTGTAAAAGAAATTGTGTGATGTGAAAATTCAGATAGGACGCTACATAAAGAATGGAATGTAGAAGTCATTGCGGGTGCACCTCTGACCATCCTCAGAGTAAACAATTTAAAGAGATGAGTATTGTGTGATGTAACAGTCACACAATTCTTTCCCTCAACTCAACAGACCTATCCCCCCAAACATAGAGTAATTAAAAACAGTTCTTTCTCTCAACTCTAAGGACTCTTGACATAAAGCATAGAGTACTCCTTGAGTAGTGATAGAGCAAACAATATCCCAACCCCCACTTAATTCAGCAATCAAAGGGATTGCATTTTGATAAATTTTTTAACGCTTAAAACAAAAAGATTATGAGCAAGATTAGAATTATGCCTAACAAGGCTGGACAGATGATTACAGTATCCACAAAGAATCCTGAGTGGGGTAGTGTAAGATTGGCAAGTAGTGAAATGGCTATTGATGCCGCTTCAGGTTTCATGAAGAACAATAGCAAAAGTTTCCTTGTAAAAGACAAGGTTGCAAGTTTGGTAAACTTCTTAGAAGCATATCCAAATGCTACAGTACCAGGTAAGCTGGTTACTGTTGAGTTCTTGGAGAGCAATGCTCCTGCTGAGTTCAGTAAACTATTGAATAAGAACTTGTCTCATGAAGAGGCAATCGCTTCTTATATCAAGAGAGCTGGTGCAGAAGGACCTGAATTAACAGTTCAAGGTGAGCGTATTCTTAGATACACTCGTTATGACGCTGCTTCTCAGTTGTTTGACCAAATCATTTCACACGATAATGTGGAAGAAGTTGCTGCATTCAACGCTGCTGCAAAGAAAGGTAACGCAAACTTTGCTGGATAAAGATATAATGAGGGTGTAAAAGCCCTCAATTCTTTGTCTCCACCCTGTGGACAACTAGCACTTTGGTATTGAGTACCAACTAGTTAAGTTTTTTGATAGAGAGAGGGAGATTGGTTAACACCTCTCATAAAACCCTTTCTTCATCTAAAAACAGAAACCAAAAATGACAAAAACCAAGTATCATGAAGATAGCTATAACTAAACTTGTGAAGTTTATACTCTGTATTCTAACAGGTTATGCACTATTCTTATTAGTAACAGTACCATTTATGCATCATAATTCATCTCATGATCCATTAGGTATTACTTGTTACTTTATAGGAGTAGTAGGTTTCTCTCTATATATAGTATATGATTAAGTTCTTTCTCTCTCTATAGTCTTTTTAGATATGAGGGTGCTGAATAGGAATGAGGAGCATCTTACCTCTTTAATAAACTAGAGACCCATTGTGCTGATGGTGAAAAATGGCATAAACCTCTTCAAGGCGTGAGGATAGCAAGGATAAACCTTACTTGCATTTTTTTCTAACAAACTAATAAAAACAGTATGCAAAAAAGTAAAACAAAAAGAAGAACAGCTCCAGTAGAACTAGAGAAATTCTTATGTTGTCTGCCAGGTGCAGAACATGTAACTTCAGCAATGAAGACGTCAACAAAGTTCTATATGAAAGGAACTGAACAGTTAAAAAGAGAACAACGTGTTACTAAAAATGTATTAGTATGGTAAATAAGACATTGAAAGTTCTTGTTCAGAGTAAGTATAACTCTGACAAATATTTCATGACCTTCCATATGTTGGGTAAATGGTCAGCCAAGAAAATAGCTAATTGGTTAGCTGAAAAGAATGAAAAAAGTAAAGAACTTTTTTATTCATTGTAGAAACTGTGATCGCAGTAGGTAGTTAATTCTGCCTACTGTCCACTAAACTAAAACTAAACTTATGTATACTCACAAAACAATCAACAATCAAAGATTCTCTGTACGCTTTTGTGCAGTTGCAAACTACTTAAACTTTAAGAAAGTTGCAGGATTTGAGAAACTATTAAGTCAAATGCATCCTAATAACAAAATCAGTTTTGGGCATAGTCATGCAAGAGTTGGTAGATTGCTCAATGAAATTGATGAATTTAAAAGAAGTGAACAATAGTAGCTTCTTAAACCTAAAACATAAAAGCATGAAACTACTTATACTAGTGTTGGTAATGATGGTAACTAGTTGTGCTACATCTCATTCAGGATGTGGCTATGCAAAGGCTAAAAAGTATAACGATAAGCAGGCTAGAAAGTCTGCAAGACATCATGGCTCTAATCAGCAATGGTGGTAAAAATATATCCACACTACTGGATTTGTCACAAGAGTAGTATCTCAACAGTATCCTTAACAGGACTTGAAGAGGGCTTGTGACTTTTTATACTCTCATCCAAGCAGGATTAATATACTACCTATCTGATAATGTTTTCAGCCTGTAGGATGTATATCAGGGATTGCAACCTTGTGAGAGTACCATTATAAGTAAGAATTATATTCTTATAGAATGTTAGTTGCAGACTGAGAAGATGCAACCTCTGGCTTACATACCTATAGTATGTATTTGTAATGTACCATTTCTCATTCCCAAGGTGAGACAGTTGTAAATGCCATATAAAGGCAATGACTTCCTATAAATAAACATAGGTTACAACTGAGTGCAGAGGGATAAAAAACTCAATAACTTTCCAAGATGTTGAGGACACCAGTTTCTTTCAATCAGAGTAGTTCAAGTTATCATACTGCACGTGTAAATCGTGTAATGAAGGTACATCATTTCCCTGTCAAAACATAAGGTATTGAACTTAGGTATGGGATTACAACCTTGAGAACTATGTAACTTAGAGTCTATGCAGTGCACAAAAATAAGCATAGATGCTCAGAGGCGTTATAAAAAGAAAGTTGAAAGTTTTAGGTGTAAAACACAAAAATTAATTTAACTAAAAACAAAAAGTATGAAAGTATTAGTAAACGATTGTTATGGAGGATATGGTATCAGCTTAGAAGCTGAACAATTATATTTTACCAAAAAAGGGATTTCTTTTGAGCTTCTAGAAGAAAAATATGGTAGAGGTAAATACCTAATAGATGGTGAAGAAGTATATGCTGAACTTGATAGAGATGACCCAATTCTTATTGAAGTAGTTGAAGAAATTGGTTCTGAAAGAGCCTCAGGTATTCACGCTGAGTTATCAATCTCTGAAATACCTGATGGATGTGACTATTCTATTCATGAGTATGATGGAACAGAGTACATTGATAGTACTTGGTTTACATTTACAACTGAACAGCTTAGAAATGGCTTAACTGAACATCAGTTAGAACTAGCAAGTAAAGTATCTTGCATAAAAATAGAAGAGTTATGAAAATGTTAGATTTAATAATCGCAATGAGCTTGAGCCTTGTAGTGTTAATATTCTTTGAAGGAGTGTTAACATTTGGCTCAGCTTTTAACTTTGAGTCTTACACCATGTTTGGATGGATTTTTCAAGGAATATTGGTAGTATTGGCACTATCAATTGGTATTAAATGTGTAAAAGAAGAAAGCAATGATGTTAAAAATTAAGTTTATATGGATGTTATGGACAGGAGTTCTGACACCAGCAGGTGAACATGAAGGTATGCCTATGTATACTCTTTGGTTCAAAGAACAAAATATGGTTATTGACTACGCTTACAAAGGTGAGATCTATAACTATATACAAACAGGTGAATTTGTTTATGATGACTTTCTTGAAACAGAGAGAGACATTATCTATGATTGCATAGATGAAGAACAATTTTACACCAATAACTAGCAAACAGTAGCCCTCAATCAACCTTTTGACCTCAGCAATGAGTGATTTACTGGTTCGAAGGGCTTTTTACATTATGGCTGTACAGCTGTAAATTCTAGTCAAGATTAAATACGGTGGTTAGCCTTTTTGACTCTAAGAACAGCGATGGCAGCCGCCACATTGTTATTGTTGTCCAATGCTGGATTTGTGGAAGAAGCGTCTAGGGACAGAACAAGCTATGATAATTGAGAGATAAGCACCTTGAAAAAGTGATTATAAGGACTTTTGAATACAAGGACAGGACAAGAGACAAACAGAAACTCTTTAGGGATTGCAACCTTACAGCAATAACTTTTTTATTAACCTCATTAAAAAACTAAGAAATGAGAAATTTAGACACAAAAGGATTAAGCATGTCAAGTGCACAGACAGTGAGTAACATGTGCAACCAAACAGTAAGAGAAATTGATAATGTTTTAGGTAGTGTGAACAACGCTTCTAAAACTATTAATATCAATGGTAAAGATCTTACTGAAACTGAAGGATTTAAGATGCCTGAAAATGTGATTGACCTGCTTAAAGACAAAGCAAAGTTGAGAGCAACTCAAGCATTCTTAATGGAAGCTATCAAAGGTAAAGATGAAGAGTTGAAAAGACTTAAGAAACTTACTTTTGACTACAGCAAAGTAGAAGAAGCTCCTGATTATCCTGATTACCATGAATATAATGGTAAGGATTCAGTTGATGAAGACTATGGATGGTCACAACTTTCAGATTCAGAAATGAATGAGTTCTGGGAAGCTGAAGCTTATGCATCTCATATTGGTCAATTTATCCATAAAAATGGAAAGTTGGACACATTGAGAACTGAGTTGACAACATTGAAGTCTCTTGAGTGGATTACTGTAAAGGATGGAGAAAAAACTCCTATTCAAGTAGTAAAACATCATACAAAAGAACAATTGTTTGATATTCATATTGAGTTGTCTGAGTTACATAGAACTTATGAGCAAAAAGTAAATTACTTTAAGGCTAAAGTAAAAAACATAACTACTTCTCAAAATGCGAAACTTGCTACAGAATTAGCAAAAGCAATCTCAGAAGTAAATGTTATCAATGATGAATTGAGAAATGTTTACAATGCAGAATGTAAATCTTATTCTGAAAGACAAGCTGCTTGGACTTCTAGTAGAGAATCTGAACGTGAGTTGGCTATCAATGCCATATCATTGTTAAGAATAACTGTGCCATCTCAATTCAAAGAGACGGTAGACAACTTGTTACCTTCAATTGAAGAAGGTAAATAGGATTGCTTAAAAAACAAGAGGGTGAAAGTCCCTCATTTTTTTAACTTAAAACACAAAAAGTATGTGGTCAGCAAAAGATAATAGGTTTATACCTATTGAAACATCAAGTTTTCAAAAAGGATTAGGAAAAGGAGTTTTTACAATTCAGGTTCCAATGATGGGTCCAACCTATTTAGAAAGAATCAAAGATGATTTTCATTTTGGATACAAAATCTATGGTATGAATGATGGATTTGTCAGTAGAGTACAAAAGACTTTTGACAATACAACAGGAAACCTAGGTATTTTGTTAAACGGTCTTAAGGGAACAGGCAAGTCTGTAACTGCAGAGTTAATTTCTAACGCCTTTGGTGAGAGAAATATACCAACAGTTCTTATAACGTCTATGGTTCCTAACATGAACGAGTTCTTAGCAGGTATACATGAAGATGTAGTAGTATTCATTGATGAGTTTGAGAAAGTATTTTCACGTGAAGAAGATGGCTATAGAGCTGATTATTCCTCTGAAGTTCTGACAATCATGGATGGTGCACTTAAGTCTGAATATAGAAGAGTATTTATCTTTACCACTAACAGAAGGTATATTGATGATAATCTTTTATCAAGACCAGGAAGGATTAGGTATTCTAAAGAGTATACAGATCTTTCTAAAGTCGTTATAGAAGAAGTAGTGGATGACTTGTTAGAAAACATTTCTTTGAAAGATGAAATAGTTGAGTTCATATTAGGTTTAGAGATAATCACAATTGACATTGTTAAGTCTGTAATTCAAGAATGTAACATTCATAATGAAGGTCCAGCAGCATTTAAAGATTATTTTAATGTAAGTGAAAAAGGTTCTGTTTGGAATTTGTTTGAAATTACAGAAGAAAGAACATCTTTAACACCAACGTATGAAAGAGTATCTTTTAACATAAACCCTAATTCAAAATCTTTTAGAAAAGGTCAAGGTTTAAGAATAATTGATGCAAATGGAATGGATGATTATATTGGTGAAATTGCAAGCACTGATAGAGCCAAAAAAACGTTTACTATTAAACCATTTGATGAAACAACAGGTTCAACTTCTAATGAAATTGTTTCATATTCATATGAAAAAACAAAAGCATATCATATAACATACGAGGAATATGCTCTTTAATAACTATTGTTAGGTAACATTGTCACAAGGTAAGAACTAAGTGACTTTGTTTTTGTGTATAATAATGAGGTTTTCTATATAAAAGACTCTATTTGATAGATAGAAACATATACTGGAAAAGTACATAAACTATGATTGCCTTGAGCAATCTTAAAACTTATCGCTCTCTCTTAAAAACTCTTTTTAGGTTCAGGAATGAACAGTCATACAGGTTAACTCAGTGATGAGTACAATTGGATGACAACTAAAGACATGGTTTTTGATTTTGACTTTGATAAGAGGGAGGTCTTTGATTTTGACATTGCATTTGTCATGGTCTATGCACCTTATTATTATACAACTAACTTTTTAAATTATTGATTATGGAAAACGCAAGTCGTGCAGAATATAAACCTGGAACTATTGTTGAGATACTAAGTGCTTCAAATTGGGACGATGAAGAAGATAAAGAGATGCATGATATCATAATTAAACAAATTGGTGTAATAACCATGTATGATCCAACTGATTCAACTCAAACTTATTTTGTTTCTTTTAATATTAGTTCAACTGATGAAACTATAAAAAAATTGCTTGAACAAAATGATTTTGCTAATAATTCAGTTGCTGAATGTTTTACATCTTATGATAAGACTGTAACAAGCAATTTTGTTTTATTTGAAAACAGAGTTATAGCAAAAATGGATACAAGAGTAGGTTTTTGGTTTCATTTTAAAGATTTAAAAGTATCAAAAGCATTATTTCCTAGAGAAGGAAGATTTTTATAAATTGACGAGGACAAGGTCCTCAAACTAAAACACATTGGCTCTCTACGTGTAGAGTGAGGAAAAATTTTAGCCAAGAAGAGCTCTAAATCCTGAGCGAGGATAGCATACAATCCTATTAGTCCTGGTGCCAAATGTGTTTTTTTATTTACTAACCTTTTAATTTTAACATAATGAGCAGAAAAGCAGAATTGACAAAAAAGTCACAAAAAGAATTGATAGCAATCATCTTAAAAAATGAAAGAACTATTGAAGAGGCTACAACACAAGTTGAGTCTATCATTGATCATCTTACTTATTTAGGTAACAAAACTGAAGATTTACAACAAGTTGCAGAAGATTTGTCAAGAAATGTTGCTGAAAAAGAAGAAGCTTACAAAGCTGAGTCAGAAGCACACAAAGAATTAATTGACAATATCCTTGTAATGACAAGTGAACATTGTGCAAGAACAGCTTATCATATGATGAAAGTTCAAGAAAGAGCAGGTGAGATTAAACTTAAAGATGTAGAATATGCTGTAGAGTTACATTTAAGAGAGTTAATCTTTTTAACATCAGAAAAATAAGTTGTATATTTGTTCTCTAAAAACGTAAAGTCATGGAGAACAATTTATCAAAAGAAAATGATGAGCTATACATCAGATTCAAGAAAGAATTCATACACAGAGTTCAAGAAGATCATGGATGGGCTTTTGACAGACAAGGTCAAGCCGTAGCAAGTAGTGAAACTGAACTATATGAATTCTTTTTAAGAATGAAACAGTTGGCAGTCAAAGAGTTAGAACTTGAAAACCAAGCAAAATGAGACAAGTAGTATGTATTGATGACAAGAAACTTCTACTAGGTGGAAACGTTATTGAAGGAGAGATATATGAAGTATTGTCTGCATTTCCAAATTCTTATGATGAAAGAGTTTATACAATCAAAGGTTGTGTAAATGAAGGATTCTCAAAGTTTGGAATGAAATGGATTGGTTATAAAGCTTCTAGGTTTAGTGACGTCACAGTTGATGTAGCAAAAGAAGAAGAGTTGGAAGCATGTTTAAACTAGCAGAATGAAAACTTTATTTATTTATTTGTTCCTATGGGGAGCATTCATTGGATTAGCTGATTTATATGCTTACTATATTTTTAGTCAGAATGTAAACTGCGTCCTACAAATGGTAAGTACATGGGTACTTGCTTTAACTTTAGCTGTACTAATGAAGTATACAGTTAAAAAATTGTTTAATTATTTAAAACCAAAAGAAAAATGATCAGTACAGTAATCATAGTGATAGCACTTATAGCTGCTTTAGTAACAATTTTTAAATCAGTAGAAAAGGATAAATATGGAAATCCTAAAGTTTCACCAAAAGCAATTCTTATTGGTGTTTCTATTTTCGTAGGAGGTATAGTTTTATCTGCAATTCAACCATATGCTATCAGTAAGATAGATGCAGGTTCAGTTGGCTTAAAAGTTAACTTGACAGGTGATAATCGTGGTGTATCAAAATCTACTTATGTATCAGGATGGATAATGTATAATACATTTACATCTGATCTTAAAGAGTATCAAACAACTCAACAGACTATTGAATATCCAGAACAATCTGTTATTAGCAAAGGAGGTTTTGCAGCAACTATTCATCCATCTTTTAACTATTCTGTAATTCCTGGAAATGTAGCAAACATGTTTCAAAACTTACGTTTAGAATTAAAAGAGATTGAACAAGGTTGGTTAAAGAATGCAATTACATCTTCTATTAATGATGTTGCTAACATATGGGAAGTAGATAGTATTTTTAACCACAGAGCTGCATTTGAAGCTGCTATTGTAGCAGAATGTAACAAACGTGTAAGCAAATGGTTTACAGTATCTCAATTAAAAACAAATATTATCCCTCCTGCATCATTGCAAAGTGCTATTGAAGGTAAAACTAGAGCAATTCAAGAAGCTCAAGCTGCTATTCAACGTAAACAAGTAGCAGAGGCAGAAGCACAAGAGAAAATAGCAATAGCTAAAGGTGATTCTGCTCAAGCTGTAATTGCTGCATCTGGTAAAGCAAAAGCTAACTCATTATTACAACAATCTTTAACTCCTATGTTATTACAACAAAAATGGATTGAAGCATGGAAAGACGGTGGATCTAAAGTTCCTACTTACATTAGTGGAGCAGGTTCTGACAAATTCATGATGAGCATCAAATAGTATTTATACTAAACAATTAACAGGATTGCTATATGTAGTCCTGTTTTTTGTTACTAAAACTTAAAACAATGTTTAAAATGGGAAAAACAAGTACACTAGTAGCAAAGTCAAAGTCAGCAATGTCTACTTTCACAGCTACACTAGCTAATTTACGTGCTATCAATGACGAGGCACAAAAAGAAGATGCTACTATTGCTAATGAACAAGCAATATTACAAAAAGAAAGAGACACGTTAGCTAAGGTTATAGAAGACAATGGCAAGGTGGCTAAAAAGATTGAAGAGTTTTTAAGCTAAAACATTGGAGTTTGATCTAACTTCTATAACAAAACAGATCTAAGCGGTGTGGTCTAGTGTTTAGGACGCCTGGCTCATACCTAGGAGGACAGTGGTTGAAATCCACTCACCGCAACTAAATATATATAAGATGGTAAAAGTTATAATAATACAAGTAGTTTTTATAGTAATGATTGTGATACTATGTAATAGTCTAGTAAAATTAGGTAAAAAGAGCAAGTTAAAAGGTTATAGAACTTATGATCGCAATCAGTATGAATTGATTGTTGGAGAAGATGCTCTACAAATATTCAAGAGATTTAATGTAACACAGTTACACGGTTTATCAGTAGAAGGTGCTGAGCAAAGAATTAAACAAGGTGGTACATACATTGATGGGCTTTCAAATTATCATCCAAATGATGTAGACTTAATGATGTCTCCAAAACCTTTTTTATTTTTAAACTTATATGCCATCAAGCATCATTATACTAATGATAAAATTCCAACACTTGTGATGCACGAGTGTATGCATATGGCTATAAAACTTTGGGCATACAAGGTTGACGCTTATGAAGAGCAAATGATCACATGGGCTGAAGAAGAAGCAAACAGTATTGTAAAATTGCTAAAAAAAGAAAAACTTATTTAAAAGCGTTGTTGTTCCCTTGAGAAAGGAAAAAGATAGTACTTATAGACTCGTATAAGCAACACAGAGGCTCTCAACCTCAAAACAGTCTCAAAGTCATGAGAAAGCAAAAGTTGGTACTATAATGCTGTACGCAAAAAGGCAGATGACATCTGTCAAAACAGATTGACCCAAAGGCATAGGTGGTATGACGGCAGAAAAGGGGGTTGAACCCATAATCTAAACATTAGAGCTGCACAATCTGAACAGGTTGCTTCCTGTTATTTATAGTCAGGTGGCGGAATTGGTAGACGCTATACTTAAGCAGTTGAAGCTGGGTAATTCAACGATACAGGTTCAAGTCCTGTTCTGACTACTATGACAAAACAAGAAGAGTATTTTTGGGTAAGAGAACTCAAAGAAGAATTTGCAAGTCTCACAAGAAATTTTGATCTTGATGATTGGAGAGAGGTAAGAACTGATGAATATTGGAAGTCAGATCAAATGCCCAGTGAGGGAAACAAACTTGAACATAAACTTAGGTTTATTAGGCACTATGAGAGACATGGTAAGCCTTTTATTGACAATTTAAACTTAGAGTATCCATGACAGAAGAAGAATTTAAAGAGTTTGGTCAACTTTCAGCAATGGCGATGATTGGAATATTAGCAAACCCAAACAGAATGCTTGGACCTGTAGAAACAGCCACACAATCTTGTCATTATGCAGAAGAGTTGATGGATAAAATAAGTGAATCTGTAAACACAATAAACATGAAAATAGTAAAAATAGAGACCTTAAAGAAGACAATTGAAGCCCAAAAAGAATTGATTGATTTGTTAGAAGAACAAGTTATTGAGTTAACTATTCTGTCTAAGATAGAGTTAGGTGATGATGTAATTGAAAAAATAAAAACCTTAAAGTCTGCGTTATGAAAGAGATATTTGAAGAGTTTGGAGACATTGGTGCTCCTAGCATGTATGAGATTACATTAATGATTTATACAGCAAGTCATGAGTGAGTTTATCTATGGTATTATTTCAGATGATTCTGGGAGATACATTGTAACACCTTTACCTTATGATCAAAAAGCAACTACAAGTTTAAAATGGTTTTATACTGCAGAAGATGCTCAAATAAGATGTGATAAGTTAAACGATGAACGTTCTAAAAGTTTTGAAACAGGTAAAAATGTAAAAGGATTAGGTCCTTTTTTACCACAATTCAAAGGAGCAATTCATGAAAAACTAATGGAACAAAAAAATAAAATTGATAGTGGTCAAAAAGAAGAAGATGCATTAGTTCAGTTCTTTAAGATGTCAGGTACATTAGATTTTATACATTATTTAGAAAAAGAAGGATATGAGATTGTTAGACTTGAAAAACACTAGTGTAAAGTTTTTTACAAACATTTGGAATATAATAACAGGATTAATTGCTATTGTAGCATTGCTATTTATGATTTTGATTTTTTCAAAGTTAAATAAACCAACTGTAAAAGAAACAAATACACCTGTTGTAAAAACACAAAGAGTATATGTAAAGTATACAGATCATTTTTCAGAAAAGAAGTTAAAAGCTTTTTTGAAAGCAAGCAATGTAAAATTTCCTCATATTGTTTTTGCTCAAGCAAGATTAGAAAGTGCTAACTTTACATCTAACTTGTTCTTGAAACATCACAATATGTTTGGAATGAGGATTGCTTCAGCAAGACCTGTTTCCTATAAATACGTTACCTCTTCTAATTTTGCAGGTTACAGAACATGGAAAGAAAGTGTGCTTGATTACATATTTTATCAATGTTGCTTTATGAGAGACATAAACACTGAGGAGGAGTATTACAGCACATTAAGTAAGAAATATTGTCAAGAAAATACCTATGATACAAAAATTAAAGAACTGGCTAAAGAATATTTTAGAAAGTAACAAAAGCAAAAAGTATGATAAGAGATATATTTTGATAACTATCAGTAAAGATGCACGATCCTATGAAATGGAGTATTATGATATGGTGGAAGATGCTTTAAATGAGCTGCACCAATCACCTACAGACGCATCAGGTGGTGCATTACTGTTAGATCAAAAAACAATGTCTTACATAACACTTACTAAACATAATGAGTGAATTTTTTAGTTATTACCTGTTTACATGTTACATGATAAACTTGATGTTTAACTTATTAAAATTTCAAAAGAAAAATGAGGTAATTGTGATGGACATTGTTATGTTCATCCTTGCCCCTTTTTCTACTGTTGGAATTGTTATAACATTTATGGTTTCACTTTTTGTGAGCCCTGAATATGTAGTCTACAAAGAGTAGATTATTTTTAACTTCAAAAATGCCTTAAAATGAGGAAACACAACTTTATTACAGCTACCTCTCAGGGAGTTGTGAGCTATGACGCAAAAGGAGTCTCAAGACTTGATCGTTATGATGACAAATATCAGACTAAAGGAAAAGTTAGGTCTGAAAGAGTAAAGAAAACCGTTGTAGAAATTGAGAAGATTCACCTCAACTTGGTTCAGAGAGCAATGTACAGAAGACTAATGTATGGTCTAAAAGAGTATACTCCAGAACAAGTTGCAGCTATGAGTCCTTCATCTATAACAAGAATTGTAGAAGATTTTAAAAAAGCAAAAAGAGCATTGCATGTTTTGAAAGCAAAACAGTACTATCGTCCAGAAACAAATCTTATCAATGCATTACTTGGATCAAATTCAGGTATTGAAGAAATTGGTAAAAGAGATTATGACTGGTATTTAGAGTTACCTAAGACAGTGACTTTGAAGAGTTTACGTATTGGCACAAAACAAGTAGTTGATGAATTCATCATCAGAAAACTATTACCAAAAAACTTTTGGAATATTAACAACCAAACAATTAGTTTATGACAGCTAAAAGCATCACAAAAGAAAACACTAAAGAGAAATTCAAAGGTTTGACCAATGAAGAAATCATGGTAATCTATTACAGATTGAAGAGAGTTGTTGATGATCAAGATGAAGATCTTGAGAAAAACAGAATCACAAGAAGAATAGATACTCCTATTGGAATGGCTAATGCCACTACAATTGTTCCTGAAAAACATATACAAATGTTTAAAGAAACACAATATTATAAGTTGCCAAAAGA